>Ga0116227_10006766_pt1 | contig 22950 bp, 19 predicted proteins | sample S1TSphgellanicum_FD_89693 | JGI IMG/M metagenome (GOLD analysis project Ga0116227, IMG submission 89693) | Host-associated microbial communities from peat moss isolated from Minnesota, USA - S1T2_Fb - Sphagnum magellanicum MG | ecosystem: Host-associated > Plants > Peat moss > Unclassified...
TCTGGATCATCATTCAGTGAATCCCTCACTTGTGTTGGCAATGAAGCCATGAACACATGCAGCTGCTGCTGTACATTCAGGAGACTTCTCTCCATCTTTCTATGATTCTCAGCATCACCTCAATCATATTGATCCAACATGAAGGTTGTTTCTGGACTGTCAAATTTGTAGCTTTTCCAGGTCCACCACTGACACCAATTGCCTCCAGAGATTCCACTGGGGCTCAAAGGCATCATGGATAACTTGACAGGGACAAAAGAATCAATTGAAGCACCAAAGCTCTGGTTCATGCAGAGAGCAGAGCTTTTGCACCAATTTGGCAGAGTTGTTGAAGGACAGAGTCCTTGCAAATAATGACATTGAGTGACAATTTTACATTGTTTTCTCACCAATGACATCCTCCTCAACAGAAACTTTGCCATGTTTCCTTCTTCAGGTGTCCACATTTGGGAATTGAGTCTTGTTGATGAGAACTGGACTTCACATTTCTGTGTACAAATTGTGCCTACCTCCTTAAGTTCTCATTCCAAGCTCTGCATACAAACCTTTTCTTGAAAGTGTAACTGTTTGACAGTAATGTTTACCTTGTGGTGACACTTAATTATTCTTGTTCATCTCTTATGCACAGTCCATAGCACAGGGAGCAACTCAAAGGAGCTGGATCAAGAGGCTGTTGCCTCCATGCCTGCCATGCTGGCTGCCATTTACCACAACCCACAAAACACAGAGGTGAATTGGGAGCAGTCACAGAAGATTTTGATTTTGCACTTTTTGGGTGCAAAGGAGGTTTTGAGACTGATACAACCAATTTGCTGGAAGGTGAGATGGTTACAGGACATTCAGCTCCAGATCCTGTTTCCACAGATATGCCATCTGTGCTTCAATTTGCTGTCCAATGAAAAATATGTCAGGAAGAAAAACAGCATTGTGAAGCAGCAGTATTTCACAACCCTGTACCTCATGGCATAGCTTTCAAAGCAGTGAACTCCAATGTCAACAAAGCTTTAAAGAGTTGCAGTTTGAACAATTGAAAATCAAAGACTGAATTGGATCTGAAAAATCAGAGGCTCAACTCATTTGGTAATTCTCTTAGATCTGAAATACTATTCAAGAAAGCTCTCTCTTAGCAGATAAGCAGAATCTTGTAAGCTCAAATGTTTGATCTGAATTAAAGATGCAGTAGGCCTGGAGTATTTATTGTCCTCATGATAACTTAGCTCACTTCGGGTTCTGCTTGGATTGTCTTATAGGCCTGTTCCAGTATGGAAGCCAGTGGTAGTCAGACTGAACATCATAGCCAATCTTGGATCCACAGCATCCAATCTTACAACTGCAACCCTTCATTTGCAGGAGCTCCTCCTCCATTCTTTGCTGCTGCAGTTCCATATAACCCATCAAACCCTGCCCAACGATTTCTAGCAAACTCATTACCCTTCTCTTGCATGGCCCCCATTTCTTTCTCCTATACTGCTCCAGCACTGCCAGCAGGCACTACAGAGCTTGCTGAACACTCCCCCTTATTCCCTGTTCCCTCCTGGATTGATCCTGGGCATGGTGTGCAATATGGAAATTGGAAGTAGTGTTCCTTGCTCAGCTCTGAGCCCCCTTGCAGTCCCCACTGTGATCCCACCATCAGCATTGTCAGGCTCCTATATCTTGCAGAGGGTAGCAACATTCTACTAAAGAGATAGGTGAAGTGGATCCTTCGGAGGGTCAAGTGACAGCTTCAGATGGTGACAAGGAAGGTGGTGGCCTGGAGAGGAAGGGAGGTGCCCGAATTCCCCTATTGGGTCATATGCAAACAGATCCCAAGACAGGGACATTGCCAGTTGGAAGCCTAGAGCACAGACCCTGTGAGAGCTAGCAGTGGGCACCTTGGTTTAGGAGCAACCGCTGATCCAAATCAGGTCACATAATGCCATGATGTTTACACCTCATATTGGAAACAGCATGGCAAATTATCATACATCCTTGAGTGCCAGAGCAGCTGCCAGATGGTGATCCCTTTCCCTTTTTCTTGTGCTAATCGTTTTCAGAGTTTGATCTGTATTGATTGCAATCTTTTTCAGAACAACATATAATTCAATGCCATGGCTGCAGATCCTTAGATGCTTCCTTCCTTCCTTCCTTCAATTGGGATTTGAGATACATAGGAGTTGCAAATCATACATTTTGTAGTTTTTGGCTCTGAATGGTGTCACTCATTTGATCTTTTCCAAAGTGACCACCAACACTCACAATGGTACTCGGGATCTTAACGGCACTACCAGACATTGTTTATGTTTCTTGATAATAGAGCTGCAAAACAGAAAGATGCAACTTTTGTTCAACAAATCAATCAACAGCTGTACAAAACCCTGCGAGTCCCATCACTGCTTGGAATCAGAAATTGCCAATGCTTTCTTTCAAGTTCTTGCAGCAGGTTAACAATCACACTCACATGAACATATATCAGTCCACAGATCATAACAAGGAAAGAAGCATCACAAAACAACATGAAGAACAGCAAACAAAACAAACAAGGAAAGCTTGTGGACAGAATTGGATTGAAGTTCTGACTCCCCTATCCCTGCAGAGAACATCTGAGCTGGGTTGAATTTGTATATTTTATTGTGAGAATTGAAATCTAGTAACTGTGCCCACCTCAGGAATGAGCATGCTTACACAGGAAGATCATGACAGCAATTCTGCAATAGTACACGAGGTGACAAACAGGTCTCAATCAAGTCTTTTGAGCTTTGCCCTAAGTACTGTAAGTTGCAGGATACCATCTCTGCAAGATCTTGCTCTTCCTTCAATGACACGCAGCCAGTAGCTGCTCATTTGCCTTTCCAGGTCACACACATTGATTATTGCAACAACACCATCACCCTTCATTTTTTCCAATGTTAAAAACAGTATTTCTGATCTGCCTCACTAAAAAAGTAGAAATTCTTACAATAACAAGAATTGAAACCTGAGATATGTAGTGTCATGGACGTTTGACTCAAGGTCTCAAACTTGATCCATATACACCAACATCATAACCACTGTAAGACTAAGAAAATAGAGTTCCAATTACAAGAAAATCACTTGTCTAAAACTGTGATGAACTTACTCTACTTTCAACCTAATAGACAAGGCAAGAAATCATTGCAAGTTAAGTTAATGTTAGCCATTAGAAATTGACACGGCTTCAGTGAGGATTGCTCTGAATTTTCAGGAGGCAAGTGTTAGAATAAGCAGGTTATCCTATGACATAAGTGGATATGGTCAAAGCATGTCTTGACTCTATTGAAACCACTTTTTGGGTACATGTTGAAAGGGAAGTATGTCCTACCTCTTTAAGCTTCAGAATTTCACAGTGAGCAGCAGCCAAAAGCTTGATATCTTTCAACAAGTGGCAGCCACTCTTCTTTTCATGGGCAGCATCAATTTCATCAAAGGTTTCAATGTAGTGCTGGCCTAAACATTTGAACTGCACAACATGTTAAGGTTTTTATGCAACGCATCTAAAGAAAGTAGAAACATCAGATGCCACTCTTAGACAAACCTTACAAATGTTGCACAACTTTCCTCCCTGTGATACTAGTCTGTTTCAGTAAAAAAGAGAGATAATTTTGTTCTCTCATAACATGTCAGAAACAAATAGAGTAAAAAGAACTAAAGAAAATTGGAACTAAATTAGTTTGCCCTCTTTCACTTGGTTCTATCCTGGTACTACCAAAGCCATTTAGACTCCTTCAGGGAGGTACCTGTGAGTTTTTGCTGCTTAATTCAGTGAGATCAAGCATGCAATTTTGTTCAGGAGTGTGCTGATTGACAGAGTGGGTTCCAAGCTGCTTATCGACTTCCTTGGTGTTGCTGATGAGATCAGCAGAAGCTATTTTGGACCATAGTTCTTCAGATACAAGCATGGAATCCCTTGACTCTCTGATCTCTGTGTGCTTAAATGATGTTCCTGTTGACCCACTAACACACCCTTTCTCCATCTCCTGCCATCAAATCATTTAAAATGATCAATGTTGATGGAGCTATTCATTAGCAACAACTTGCAGTTTTTCATAAAATTTCCATTTCAGTGTCCTTGCCACTAGCAAGTCATAAGATTCATATGAGGACGAACTGCAGTGATTAATTACCCAAAAAGAGCTTGCAAAAAACTCTGGAGCAACTTTCACGCCATGGTTAACACCTTCCTACAGGACAGACAACAAGTTTCTGGCATGATTGTCTAAATGGTAAATCAAGTTGGGTGATTACCATCCCTTTTGACATTGGACATAAAAGTTCCCTGACTTCAAATGAATGAAAACCTGTCATGTCCACATCAAATAAGCAAGAACTGCATATGCAGGTTCTCTTTATAGACCTACATGTTTTAATCCTTTAAATTGTGCTCGCAAGACCTCTAAACACATAACTCTTGCTTGGCATTTAAAACTAGTGTAACTGAACAAGATGTTCTTTTGTCAGCCAAATTCAGGAAAAATACTATTCTGTTTTTATCAAGACCAATTTCATACCACAATTCTGTAAGTGGAGAAAGAAACTCTCCAGGTTGCAATACAAGGGAAAGACAGTTTTGATCTCTCTGTTTTGGATAATATTTGATGTATCAGATGATTGTACCTATACCCTGCTTAGTTCTCAGAGAGAATCATTTCAAAATTCAGCTGTAACATAGATTACCTGACCTTGGGAAGGTGGAGTCCTACAACATTCATGGTTCTTGGCTGTGCTTCTCCAAACTGGGGACTCTAGTTTGCAATTGCCAGGTGGAGTATGGTCTGCTGAATCTGAATTCTTGGTCGTCAAGGACTGATTGGAATGGAGGAATATGTCGTTCAGGCTTGACAATTGTGCAAACTTGTCTTGCCAGTCTTCTACTTCTCCCCTCAATTTATGGTTGCTGCGGCGAAGCTGAGCCTGCATCCATAGCCAGCAATGACCACAATGCAGGGGGGCCCCTTGAAACTCTTCCAAGGATGTTTCTGCTTTGAAGTGCTTTCTGTGCAATTAAAAAACAATGAAATTACCCAGAAATAGTTGCCTATGGCCTTGAAAAGCAGACTGAGCAAAAACCTAAGGTAATGACATCCATGTCAGTTTAAATTGTATCCAAGCATTTAGCATACATAACATATGATACAATCACATGGGTTCACTGCATTTTGAGATATGATATCAGGAACTATAAGGAACACAGGAATGTTGCAACCTTTGAAGTCATGTTAAATGCTGCAGAAAGCATACCACTTCAATCAGAAGCTGAGCCTTCTCTGCCCCTAGTGAAGCTCTCACCTGTATGATACAGAGCCCAACTCTTGATAACAAATTGGAATCACTGAGCTGACTTTTCAGTACTTAGGCACCTGGTGAGGGTTCAGGTTTCCAAAATGAAAAGCAATTGTATGTGTGAGAGAGGATGTAACCAAGCATGACATGCACATATTACTGACATAACTTCATATGCTCATATTTCAGACACTAAACTCCTTCACAAAGCCACCATGTTCAGGAAGAAATGATAAAGTCTAACCTTGTGCAGTTCATGATCATAGTGGGCTATAGCCGCTGACACATCTTGGATTTGTAGACTTTTCACCTGAAACATACAAATATATGGTTTTCATATGAGCCAATCACCAGAGATTCAAACTCTGTGGATACAGTACAAGCCTTTGATGGCTTACTTCAAAACTTGCTGAAATGTTCACAGAAAGAATGAAAACTGGGCACCTGTTGCTCCAAAATCTCAACCTGAAGGACCAAGTCTTTCTTCTCCAACACAGCTTCTTCTAGTCTCTTTTCAGAATTCCGCATTGCGACTTTGCTTATCTCATTAACCTTCTTCAGTTCTGTATTCTTACTCCCTCTCTCTTTTGCTGCTGCCTGCACTGATGTTAGAGTTTAATGGCATGTATGCAGTGGTGATGTTCTCAACTTTGAAATCGAGATTTATGAGAAACTCCTTCAGATAAATTGTCCACCTTCATGGTTTCGTATTTCTTTTGCAAGGAAGCAAGCTCCACTTTATGGGCCTTGTGCACTTCTTCAAAATTTCTTGACTGCTGCTCCAAATTTTGTTTCTGAACCAATTCCATCAAGAGAAGTGTCATTTGCAGTGTTCTGCATTGTTGATTCTGCATCATTTCAATTGATAAAAGAGCACTGGAAGTTTAAGATTCAAGACACAAAGTGATAGAATCTTTCCAATATGTGGTATCAGACAGACTAACCAGTCTCTGAGATTGATGAGTGACATCTTGAAGTTTTGTCCTGCTTGCCTGCAACAGCAGATGTGGTAATAATTGTTGTCATCATAGCACTTCATCCTCATGGATAGTCAATCACTCAGTTCAGATCTCTATTATGAGCAGTGGATTAGGGAGGTGAAGCTGGTAATTAATCCTGCCCTCAAGGTCTGGAAAGGGGGTTCACAAAGAATCCAAGTACCTCATAAAGGATGCAGGTCTCTGCTGCTTCAATGTTGAGGCGCTTGATCTCTTCACATTGTGCTTTTATCAATGCATTTGTCTCCCTCCTGACCTGTAGACAACAGTATAATGCCCTATACTCCATACCATAAACCTAATTTCCATTTGAGCCATTTGCAAGTGTAAGAAGACACTGAAAACACACAAAATAAAATACACTTGCACATTTTCTACTGTAAGCAGGTTGCACTGAAAGGAGTCAAGTTGTCCAGGCAGTATCAAAGCTTGTTGGACATGATGTTGATCTCAACAGTATCTCCAACATTTCCTTGGGAATGCATACAACTGTCCCTGAACCTGGATCTATAAGAGTAGGAGGCAGGATAAATCAGTGTGGACCTTGTCAAGCTCCATGGTGGCCTCCCGGGCTGCTGCAATAGCCTGGGCTGCCTGAGCAGCCTGTTTTTGCACCTCCCTTGTAGCTGCTGTTGCTACCCTTCCCCTCACCACATCTATGTTGCGTCCACTCTTTACCACAGATGCTGCAAGGTTCAAGCATGAAGAAGAATTCCACATTCCTGAGTCAATGGGAGTTCAGCTGAGTTTTCAGATAGCAGAAGGCTTAATTTTTAGGCTTTGTTGCTGGCCGGAACATTGAGTAGAATTATGTTTGGTGAGTCTCATGCAAAGAGGACAGATTCAAGAACACTCAATGAAATTAGGAGGTAAAAAACATTCTCCTCTGAATGCTGACAGAAATTGAGAAAGAGGGATACAGGAAAATCAAAGTGGGGTGCATACACAAAGCAAGCAAGTGCTCCAGCTCTTGAACACGTGAAAGGAGGCCTGCTGCTGCAGCTTCCACACTCCCCACATATACACGCAAAGAGTCTGTCTCTCTCTGTGCCTCCTCCCTCACCCTGTCACCCCAAGGGACAATCATCAAGGAAACAATAAACAAGACAGCAAAGAGTCTAGCACTCTGGTGATCCCAGGTGCAGCCTTCTCATTGAAACTCACTTGTATCTTGGCTACACTCAGACTCCCTCCAAGTATTACTAATGCACAGAATTTGAGAAACGTCCACTGGACTGCATGACAAACCCACTCAATCCCAAACTCAGAATAATATATTACCAAGCACACATCAGTCCTGTTCCAGGACTGTAATCCAGAAAAAGAAGAATACTAAAAGAGTTATGCCTGAAGGCAGCAAAGAGAGATATCATTGAATGGGAAGGTGATCACCTTTCAGATGCCCTGAATGCAACTTGAAGTTCAGACAGTTTTTGATGAAGGTCCCTGGAAGTGGATTGCTGATACTCCATTGCCAAACAAATTTCTCCACCATTCAAAGTCTAATATACATAGTGAAATCTTTGGCCACCACTATCACATTTCAGTTAAGCTTTTCAATATTACCAAAAATTTTAATGTTGAAACCAGCCTGCATTATGTTGATTTCAGTGAAGAAACCCACAGGGCTGAATTCCAGTCTAAATTTCCTGCACAAATCTTCTGACATTACATTCAAACCTGGTACATGATGCACCTTCTGCATATTTATGAACCTGAATAAGCCATGAGCATAGGAAATTCAAGAGGTATTAGGGTTGAGCTCATGTTTGGAGCCTTACATTGTCAACACTTGACATTACTGAGGAGGATGTATCACCAGACTCGCAGCTTGCAGGCAATAACTGATGAACTCCTTTTGGTGGTGGCAGAACTGAAGATGGAGACATATGATCTTCCTTGATCTCTCTCTCCACATCATAAGACAATGTGATGCCTTTGTGAGACCGTCCTGCACCTTCTTCTGGATAAGTAAGTCATATGTGCACCACTCAGCAATGAATTTCATGAGGAAATAGAAGAATTCAAACTCACAGTATCTGCAGACAAACATCACTCTCATTTGTCTATTATCCTTAAGGCATAATCTCGTCAATCCAGTTGTGATCATATGTAGATCCCCAACAAATCGTGTGTATAAGAACTTGGTAGATCACTTGGAGGACACGACAATGAAATGTGTCTGCTGCAAACATAGGTCTAAATCAAGATTCCTCAACAACCGCTCGATTTTTTTCCACAAAACAACAAGCTGCAAAACTGCCACCTTTTCAACTTCCTGGCAATGATGAGTTCCACAACTAAAACAATGTGCAACTTGAAAGAAGTGCAATAAAAATGAACAGAAGAGAAAAAGTCTAAAGAGAAAGGATTCAGAGACTGAAATCATTTTACCTGGATCATGTGAAAGATGGACAGAGGAACCATCATGGACACAATATTTCTCATAATGTGCTATGTACACTGTCTCATTCTTTTCATTTTCTTCATGGACTTCTTGTTCTTGTTCTTGTGCAGCAAGCTCCTCTGTGTTGCATTCTTTCTTCCCCATGTCTGGACTCTCCACACGGTGGGCTCCTAGTTTCAAGCAGACAAGACACTTCCTACTTTATGTCTCTCTACCTCCTGAGACATGCATGGATCTCGACTCTCTCCATGAGCTTTACATGCAATGTTCCCCTGGTCTCTCTACCTGTATGCTATTTGTCTCCCTCTGCAACTCCTCAAGCTAAAAACTCCTTAAAGCTTCATTCTGCAACACCTGGGTCATTTGTACACACAGCAAAGATCAGATCAAATGAACATATAAAAAAACTCTTCTTGAACTTCTTTCTGCAACAAGTCTAGGTACTATACAGTATACACAGCAAGATCAGATGATGTCTGCAGAAAAAAACTTCAATTCCAAATCCCCAAAAAGACAAGAAAACAAGAAAAAAGCCAAAAAAAAAAAACCACAACATCATCATCATCATCATTGAAAACTCAACTTCCAAGTTTCCATTCTTCTGTCACAACCCTGGAGCAACTTCTTCTTACCCTTGTTGTTCTTGTTGTTCTTGCTCATCACAAAAACATTGTCTTTTTTCTTTCTCAAGCCTCCCCACCACCTTCTTTGAAATTAATTTCTTGTCAAAAATGTAGTCTTACGATTTCCTGACCATTTGTTTGTTTGTTGGTTGGTTGGATGGAGAGAGTTAGGACAGATAGGTTGGTAGGTACATAGTAGTGCCCCTTTCATTGGATGAGGAAATAGGTACCTGCCTACCTACCTACTTAATAGGCTAACTGAATTACCTAACAATCAACAATGAGCATTTTATTGTACTTAAGTAGAATTCACGTAATAATTTCTAGTACCCCTTTCATTTGTTTATTTTGCTTAGTTTGTTTATGGTAGACCTTATCTGGTTCAGCATTAAGGTGTTGAATAGGTAATTGTTTTTATTTTTCAAATTCAAGTTCAGTCCCAAAAATGATACTGAACTTCAGGCTTGACCTCAGTTCCAGGTATTCTTGGGAAAAAGAACAGAATCCAAGAACCACTGGTTCTGCTTATTTCAAAAGCCTCAAAGCACTGTCAGGTTTCATGACAAAGAACCGCTGGTTTTGTTGGATGGTTATTTAAATCAAAGAACTGCACAACACTGGTTCTTACATCTCACCCATATTTTCATCATTCATTGCTTATATTTTGTTCCGTTTTCTTTTCTGATTTCAACTTTCTTGGATCCTATTTTCTTCTGCCCTCATTTCATGTAGGGTAGAACTGCTCATCACTGATCACTATGGCGATTTGCCATGAAGTTGGCATGTAACATTTTGAAAACTCAAAATCTTAGTGAAAACACATTTTGTTTCCAAAGTAATGATGTCTCAAGAAACCTTGGAGTATGCGAAAGCTATCGACATTTGTTGAATTTGGTAGAGTTCAACTTTACAAGCTAGGGTTCCCAATGGACAAACATGGGTTATTGCTCAAGTAATAATTGAAATTCTAAACCTACTTGTTCATTAATGCTTATTGAATCAACACAAAGAGCACTTATTATTAACTGATGCATTGTTTGTTGTTTTGGCAATCATGGGGACAATGAGGAGGGAATATGTGTGTTGGGTTGCTACTATTCCTCCATTTTAGTGTGGTGAATTTGATCATGAGATAGAAATCTTGTATGGAAAAATTGTTGTTGAAATCATTAATGTGTTGCATCCTTTGTTGGATTTTGCAGAAACTTTATCTTGAAATAGAGCTCATAACATGGTTGTCTTGATGCTACATCCATGTTTCAAAAACATGAATTGCATCAAGAAGGATCGAGTGGCCACATTAATGTAACAATATGATGATTTGATTGTGATGCCCTTACTAAAATCTATTTGGGTTTTTTTGAATCCAAGTCAAATTATAAGCCTAGATCTTCTAACACCTAAACAACCTTTGACTTCATTTGGATTGTTTAGGTCAATAGCTTCAACTCAAGAGGCTACTAGAATTCTTTTCAAAGTTGAAGTATCTTTGTTTCACAAATTTTATGTGGAAAATGAAAATGGTTTTGATCCATTAATAATGTGGTGGGCTGCCAATGAATTTAGATTCCCAAATGTGGGTTTTTTGGTAGGAAATTTTTTGGGCATCCCAAGTTTGCAAATTGAGACTTAGCGGATCTTTTTAGTTGCAAGTGTGCTCACTAGTTTGTGATGGTGTCGTGTTGGAGTTGAGAATCTTCACAAGCTTGTCATGATATACAAGCATTGGCCTCATATGCACAACTTGATTGTAAGCTTATTTATGAAATAAATTGGTTGAGTTTTTTGTGGTTGAAAATATGTTGTTAGAAGAAAATGATGACCTACTTGAGGACGTAGGATATTTGGAAGAGACATAATGAAGAGATAGAATCCTCGAGGATTTGTGATGTTCAATATGATGTTAGATGGGCTACAAATCTATTAAGATTTTGCACTCAAATTTTGTGCATGACACTACTTTATAAAATCTTAAACCTTACATTCTTTTTGGGCTTCAATTGGCTCCATGTTTGTTTGTTGTGGTTTGCTCTTTAATGCATAATGTTTGCTTCTTGTGCTGGTTTTTTTTTTCTTACTTCTTGTCAAACCCACTTTGAACAAATCTAATACTTAAGTCCAAGTTGATATTTGGCCCCTTATCCATTGCTTGATACTTGTGTTGATATTGGTTTATTGAATGACAAACAACTTATCATTGATAACATACTAATATCAAAAATTGGAATTAATTTTTTTTAAAACTTGAACTTGGAGTAATAAAAAACAAACTTAATATCACAAACCACTTGGTATCTCCAAAACTTCATACTAGAACAACAATGGTTTTTACCATAATGCTCATGTGGCCATTACTTCACCCAAGGCTTGGGGGATGTTCTTGGAAAAGGATTGTCCTTTTTTTTGGTGATTTTCTTATGAAAAATGTGTTTGTTTGTAGTTGTCATTGAAATTGTTTTTCATACATTGACACTTTAGGTTTATAAATACAAAACCATGAAAAAAATAAATTCATGAAAGATAGATTGTAATTTCTTGATGGATATCTTTTGTATTTTTCAATACCCAGGGGTGTTTGGAATGTATTAGTATTCTTATATCTAAATAAATAGGATGAATATTAATATCTATCATTTTTAATTTTTACATATGATTATTTTGATTATTGATAAATTTATATGAACTTGTTTGTAGATGTCAAAATATTTTAAACTATATTTTCAAATGATTTTTTTACTAAATAAATAGTTTCAAGATTTCTTGGGGGCCTATTTTTAAAAAATGTTTGTAAACTTTACCTCTAAAAATATTTATTGTGGTCGAAGGCCCATGTGTAGCCAAGAGAATTTTCACATTTTTTAACATTTTTTTTCACAAATTAATTTTAAAAAATAGTTCTTCCAATAGAAGATGACAAAATCTTGCTTAAAAACCAATTGAAGCCAAATTGTTCTTGACATCAAGTTTACATTAGAAATTATGGCTTGTGGTAACCTAAAGGTCAAAAATGCAAATTTAACATGAATTTGCCCAAAATAAGATGATGTTTTACTTGTCAAAGGCATTTTAATAATTATTATCACCATATACCAACTAGGATAAACAAGAATGTAATAAGTTTGAAGTCAAATAAACATAATATTAACCATACACAAAAATATGAACGTAGATAAAAATGCACAATAATATTCAAAATGTGTGTATTCCAGTGAAATTTATTCAAAACATGGAAAAAAATTGGATCACAGAACAAAATCACAAAGTTGAACATGATTATGTTCCAAGCTTTGACCTCAAGAAATTGTTGATCAAATTAAATTTTAATGGATAACATTGCACATTCATACTTTGCAAGCTCCCACCAAGAAATTATACCATAATTCATTCTAGTTGGAATGTTAATTTTGTTAAAATAAGTGTTGGGTTGGTATCACAAAGAGGGGTGCATGTGTACTTGGCCAACTTTTACGCATGATCTCCCATTGAAAATCAATGGATATTTGTTTATGTGATACCCAACTCAATAAACACCTTGTTGGTCATCACCTAATTGAAAATCAACACCTATGAATTGGCTACATGTAAGAATTTATAAAATTAAACATTTGAATGGGGTAAAAGGGTTTATCGAAGTCTAGTTCTCAAATTAGTAAGGATCTAGGTAGCTAAGGTCTAGTGTTTAGGGCATTACATCAAGTCTATACTTAACTTTTCTAGGTTAAGGTTTCCAAGGCTTCAAATTTAAGTAGGTGGCTATGGTGTTCAAAATATAAGTTTTTTGGCAATACCCAATGGCCTTGGTAATGATTCTTTTGCAAAATTATTTCTTTCACAAGAATAAAAGCCTACCCAAGTGAAAGCTTGGGCCCCACCTTGCTCAAGGTTCAAGCTATTTGTGATTTGCACAACTTTCCTTGCATGTTTTTTTCTTTTATTTTTTATTATTTTTTTGTTTTTAATTTTGGTAGTGCTTGTGTTTTTTTTGGTGCTTCATGTTTGTAGGTTCATTAACATGTGTGGCAACATTAAGCTCCTTCATTTGTGATCCTTAAAGTTCTTACTTTTTTTTGTGATTGTTTGTTGTTCTTTCTTTTTCACTTTTGGTCTTTTGTTCTTGTTCCCTCTCCTTTATTGTTGTTGTTGTCCTTCAATTTTGCTTCTTCTTCCTAGCTTGTGGTGTATGCATGTTAGTTTGTTTGATGGAGGTTCTTCCTTCAATAAAAACATGTCTTTTAGTTCTTTCCCCCCACTCATGCCCCTAGTAGCCTCTCAACCTATTGTATTTCTACATGGGCCTCATTATGTAGTTTTGGCCCCTCTCTCTTTCCCTTGTATCATTTCAACTTATACTTCAATCCTATTTCATCCAGTTAAGGTGTTTTGAGCCTATTAGTCAACCATAACTTCATCGCATGTTAAAAGTATGAGTTGAACTTGTTGGTGTGATACCCCATGTTCTAATTGTGATGTTTTATTCATGTGTCTTGATTTGGTATGCCATTAGAGGCAATGTTAGGTTTTTAAAACTAGTTCCTCAAGTGCTAATGATGGTACCCCATCCTTCCAAGTCCCCTATCTCCCTCCAATAGCTTGGGCATCAAGTTTAGATCCATTAAAATCCTTTTATTGGGGTTCCTTAAACCTTGATTATATTCATGCACCCTAGTTGCTTTAAGACGAAAGGTGTTGCTAATTTTCAAATTTCCTTTGGACCACATAACCTGATATTCAAACAATGTTACTACATGGCATCTTTTTTTATTTTCCCCCTAATGGTGCCTTTTCTTACTTGCTCAAATAGGGAAGGCTAAGCATAAGGAAACTAAGATTTTATTTTTAACAATTGGGAGGAGTTTCAAATTAAACATGTGTTGTGTGCATAGGCTTTAGTTGTTTTTCCTTCAATCCCCCCTTGTTTGGATAATGCCCTTCCTTTAAAGGTTTCATCCTTTTCTTTCCATTTGGGGCCCCATTGTTGTTGTCAACGTTTAACCTTAGGGTGAGTAGGGAAATATTTTCATGTTGTGAGGGTTTTTGCCCCCCTTGCCCTAATCTTGGCCTCTTTAGGGATCAATGTTTCTCTATGGGCTCTTCATCTTCCAAATTCATCCTTACCATGCTTAATATTTTCTATGGAATCCGTTTTAGAAGTAGATTTGGATTTCACTTTAGATGCGTTCAGGTCAGCATTTATCCATTTAGCTCACCTTTCAAGCATGGTATTTGAGCATCTTACTCAAAATTTATTTGACCAAGAAGATTCGACTAACAACTTTTTTAAATTATTCATAAGATGTTCTTATGTTGTTGCAAGGCATATCCCCGGGAGTATAATGAATGTGGCCCTCCATGTAGCAAGGCTGTTAGCTTTGGCCAAACATTTTAATGGCAATTGATTGATTATAGTAAGTGAGGTTCTATATCAATTTGTGAACAAGACCGTTTGCTTCCAATTTTGTAATGCATTCTTAACCCATTTGTCCCCTCATTAGTTAGGATTGAAGTCAAGGGAGGTTGTGAAGTAATGGTGCATGATATTCAGGTAGTTTTAAATGTTCATATTGATTGGGTGGTGTTGCAAGTAGACATTATAAATGCCTTCAACATTGTTTCTCGTAGGAGTATATTTTTAAAGTTACATGTTGTAAATGGTCAATTGTTTTAGTTCATACCTTTGATCTTTTTTTATTTCTACACAATTTTTTTTTTTAGTCACTAATCCTTTAAAAGCAATTTTTCTTTTATTGAGTCTTCCATTTGCACCCACAAGGGGGATCCTTTGGGTGATCTTTTTTTTTTGCCCTAATTCATTGTCATGCCTTTCATAATTCAATTGATGTTTTCTTGTCTTATTTGTTTCCTTCCATTGCAAATGACACCCTATCATCATTGGGCATGTTTCAATTATATCTTAGGTTTTTCATCATTTCCTTTCCTAGTTAGATTTGGTAAGCCTTGTGGTTTAGCTTTGCAAGTGTGTTGCTTTGTTTCCTTCAAGGTTTTTTCCTCCATTTGGTTTTTGTACCCCTATTGAGGCATTAAGGTTTTGGGCATTCCCTTGGGATCCTTTTCTTTCACATCTTTTCTCTCAAGTGTCTTGGACAATGAAAAGGATGTACTCGCTACTCCCAATAATCTTAATGTTCAACACATAGATGCCCTTTTTAAATTAAGGGATGTACAAGCGGCATTGGAATTCTCACCTTTTATTTTGCAACTTGACTAGAGGTTATATTACCTTGTTCGTTCTTTCCTTTCACTCTCGTATTTTCAACACCAAGTGGTTTCGTTTGATTCAACCTTCATTCATGTATGTGGTGGACCTTTAAGGCTAGGTTTTTGGAATGTTCAAAGGCTCTTTTAATTCATCAACAAGTTTATTTTCCCATCTACAAAGGTGGAATAAGTCTTGTTTCTATGGAGGTTATTGCCTTAGCACCATACTTGGGGAGTTAAAGACTTGTGGTCCCAATCATCACACTTAGGTTTTTGTAGGATGGTTGCCCATTTTCATTAGGGGCTATAGGGGCCAACAATTCAAGTTGGCTTCCATTCCAAGCTCACTGTAGGTGGGTTCTTGACCTTTTATTTCTAACTACTCTAATTTGCATTCGTCACAAATTTAGCAAGCAATGAATTGATAATGAAAGTCATGCAAAATTCATTCATTTGTAGGTTTGTACATTTTACACATGAATACCATGTGTTGAAAACGCATTTGAAACACAGATAAATGTGTTGATGGATGAAGTACAAACCTATGAATGAATGAATGTCATGTATATATTTTTCATTTTTTTATAAATTTGTGTGTCAAATGTGTTTTCAATGCATGATAGTAGTGCATGAAACTTATGAATTACAAATGAACAAATTTTCCATGATTTCCATTATTAAGTTATGAAATGCTAAATTAGTGATGTCCCTTCATTTGAGCATTTGTCAAAGAAACAAATGAATAATTTTCAAGAGAACATTTAAGAAAACATGCATGAACACTCCTTTTTTAACATCATATTAAAGTTGTTTTTTGATTATCATCATGTTTGGTTGAGATCTTATGCAGGCCTAGGCTTAGTTGTTTGATTTTTAGCTCATTTAGTCATTTTTATGGCTCATGGTTTTTTTCAATGCATATGTGGTCAACCCATAGATTGGACAAGGATACATTTATTTTATTGTGCTCATGGGGAAGGCACGTTGCCACACATGATGTAGTTTGGGACTTTTTTGCCTCAATTGCTAGGGATGCCAAGTTCCATGTTTCGCATAAACAAACTCATGTTCTCTTGGCACCATTTTTCCATTCATGATTGTGGTGATGAATGGATATTGTGCTTACAACAAATGGTATTCGCATTTTGGTAAAAAATAATCATTGCTAATTCGACTTGTGGAAATCTTGTTTTGTGAATTTATTTTTTTCAAGGAATGACTACAACAATTGTAGTTCAAGCAAAGGTTGTGTCATATCATGTTCGACAACTTAACATTGTTTTTATTTTTGTTATAATAGAAATATTTAAATCACTGCTAGGAAATGCGTCTTTGTTCACTCTAGGTTTCATTAGATTTTTGAGTGAATTTGGACATTTTCACCTAATGAAATTGTTTAATCCCCTAATGAATGGGGACCAGTTGCTATAGACAATGACTTGTTTCACTGATACCCAGTGAAACAAGGTTATTCTCAAGTGAAATACAAATTTACCAAACCATTCACTTGCTAGTTAATTAACTAACCAGTATGGAAATTAATTAAATTTTAATTATTTAATATATACTATTATTGATAATTTCATGATTTTTAAAGCCTATTATTTATTGACATGTGTCATTACTTATGCTAGGTTAAAAACTTAGCCTAGGTAGGTAAGTAGGCCATGCAATCAACGTAGGCACCTAGCCTAGGAATTCGATAAAAGAATTTTTGGTCAACATACCATTGTTGACCACACACCACACCACTCATGAGGTTTGATCCTTTGACCTTTAGAATGCGGGCAAACACCCTTACCATTAAGCCACCACATTTGTTATGATAATATGTCACATTACATTTTATTTATCAAATACTCCATTTTAAACATTATAAAAACATAAACTTTGAAAATTCATATCTTATTGAGATTTTGTTCAAATAAAATGATTCGAGTTTACTTTTTTTAAAAATTCAATAATGTACATAATTACATTTATTTCCTTTTGAAAGTTTAAAATCATTTGAACAAAAAAAAAGTTGAATATTAATATTCAATAACATTTCAATGACCATTCTTTTGAAAAAAAATAATTTAATAAATGAATTTTTTGGTTAATACAATAATACTACCTATGTTAAGTTATTTTCATTTATTATATGAGTATTTTTCATTAATTTAAATTATTTCACCCTATATTATTTATGATTATTTATGGCTATTTTCAATTACTTTTGGTAATTTTTGGCTATTTCACCTTAGGCTACTTTTGGTTATTTTAAGTTATTTTTGACTATTTAAACTTATTTAAACTTAGGTTATTTTTAGTTAGTGTAAGGTTTTGGTTATTCTATGTTATTTTTGGCTATTATAGATTATTTCAATTTAGACTATTTGCAATTATTATAAATTACTTTTGGCTATTTTAATTTATTTCACTTTAAGCTATTTTCAATTATTGTAAGTTTTTTTTTTCTATTCTATGTTATTTTTGGCTATTGTAAATTATTTCAATTTAGACTACTTGTAGCTATTATAAGTTACTTTTGACTATTGAAAATTATTTCACCTTAAGTTATTTTTGTTTATTATAAATTATTTCACCTTAAATTATTTTTGGCAATCCTAAGCAATTATAATATATGGCTATTGGTTGTTATTTTATTAGTGTTATTGGTGGTTATTAATGGCTATTAGTACCTATTCTATTTGGGGCTATCAATGTTTTTTAGTGGTAATTCTATTAATAATTATTGGTGGTTATTCTATTAATGGCCATTAGTGGTTATTCTATTAATGGGCATTAGTAGCTATTATATTGTAGGGTGTTTAAATTTATTTTTCATAGGTTATTATTTTTTATTCTAAGTTATTTTTACCTTAGGTCATTATATTTTGTTTTAGATTATTTTAAAGTTATTATGTTTAGGATAAAATAATTTATAATAACATAAAATAGAATGACCTTGAATAATTTAAAGTATAACTTGAAATAACGTATATTAATTTTAAATAAAATAACCTAAAGTATAGCCTAAAGATAGTTGAATAATTTAATTAAAAATAATTTAAAAGCTTATAATAAACTAGTTAAAATACTTTAAGGTAAAATAACATATAATATTTTAGGGTACAATAATTTATAATAGCATATAGTAACATAAAATATAAGTTAGAATAGTTGAAGTAATTTAAAATAATATAGGGTATATCATAAAGTAACATAAATAAAATATTTAAAAAAACATATAAATAAACCTATTTGCTACAGTAAATTGTAATAGTGAATTATGTTAACTAGTAATGAAACATGATGTCTACATAGTGATATTATAATAAAATAACTTTCATTAGGTGAAATCAGTAAAATGCAATGAAGTTATTTCAGTTTTGAGGTCCCATAGTGATTTGAGCTAGTAAATTACACCGCACTTTGGTAGTAGTGAATGTTTACACCAATAGATTAATGATTTTTTTCATCAATGTGCCAATATGGCATGGTTGGCAAAGGGCTCTATAGGACCTCTTCTTTTAATTTTACATTCATTTTACAGGCATTTAATGTGTCTATGGCTCTTTAGAAAGTTCAAGCCACCATTATTTGCCACAAACAATTGTAGTAATAAGAGAGGTTTTTTCTAAGTTTGCTATTCTTCCAAGTTTTTTGCTCATGTCCTTACATGATTTGCTTCGTGTTATTCATGATGGGTTTAAATCCTAGGTTATGTGATTTCTCTTCTTAAAGCTCCTTATTATCCAATTTGTGTTTTTGGGTGTTGTCTTTTGTGTAAACTTTGATTATTTCTTTTTTCTTCTTTTATTCATTTGTTGACTATTTTTATTTATTTATTTATTTATTTCTCCTAGACTCTTATTCATATGTTCTTGTTCTTGATTCATGCTCATTTGTTATCGATTCCTTAGCTCTTTGTGTCTCATACTATTCATTCTTTATTTCAATATTTTCATTTTTGGTTCTTGCTTTTCATTCATGGCTCTTGTTTTTCACTTTTGATTTTTATTCATTTGTTCTTGATTATTTCAATCCTAGTCTTGGTTGTAAGCCTCCTTGTAGTTAAGTAGACTTAATTGAAATGGATACAAATTTAGAAAAGTAATTAATTTTTTTTGAAATTTTTTTTTGAACAAGATGAAACTATGAAAAGAAATTGTTGATGTTATATTTTCATAAATATTTAATAAATATTTTTTTGGAAACGTTTTGAAATGTAATATAAAAAAATATTCATTTGGTTAAGTAAAAAGAAGAAATGAACTTCGATAGCCAAGGTGTGAGAATCAACTATTTTTACATTTAGGAGAACTGACACTTTGAAAATTGGCTTATTAAAAAAAAACAAAAAAACTTGATACCCTAGCCAATTTTTTAAAGTTTGGGAAAAAAATTTTAAAAAATAAAAAAAAAAAAAGAAAAAAAAGAAAAAAAAAGAATTGGGCTGATTCTTGAAAAAAGGTATGAAAGTTCAGAATTCCTCAACATTGGTTAAAATGTGTTTAAACACATCTAATGAAAGTCAAAAATCAAAAGACATATAAATTAACTTCATTTGTTTCAAATGCAACTATATTCATCATTAAAATAAAATAAAAAGATCTTGAGAAAAGTTGTTTTAAAAGGTTTAAAATACGCCTTGTGCGTTAGATTCAGCAAGTTTTTGAACTCCATTAGCAAAACAAACCTTAAAAGAGAAACATTCTTGAAGACTCAAGATTTAGTGTAGGCTCTTCCAAAAAGAAAAAGGTAAAAAAAGAGGTTTCTATTGAATCAAGTTTTGCACTACTAGAGGATATGGGTCCACAAAACAAACATGCGTGCAACACATGATTGAATCTAGGCCAAGTGATACGTGGGTTTGGAAGAGCACATTGTATGTACCTCATGCTTGGAACTACCTTCCTTTACAACAATCCACCTCCCCCATAGATTTCCAACCCAAACAACTCAAGACAAACTGGGGTGCTAAAAAGGACTCATCATGATTCAAAACATTTACTTCATCATGGGCTAAAGAATGGATGTGAAGGAGAAATAGAACTTTTAAGAGAGAAGTTTAATAACACATGATTAATATGCTTGTTGAACGAAACCATGTAGGAGGGTGTATCTCAACATGGGAATGGCAGCACACAAATTTTTAGAAAGTGGGTGTTTAAATTAATATGCACCCTTAGTTCAGGTCCCTTCCATTAGAGTTGGCCAAAAAGTGACCAAAAACACAGATATGCAATACAATTCCTTGCAGCCAATGAGGTGAGGTAGCATGCACCCAGGGGGGCCAATGGATTTTTTGGGGGGGGGGGGGGGGGGGGGGGGGGGGGGGGGTGGGTTGTTGGATTTTTGTTGTTCTCAACGTGTTCCCATCAAATTCTCAATGAGTTCCCAACATGTTCTCAATTGCTCCTCACTTTATCCCATATCCTCTGCCATAAGTTCTCCTCTTGTAACCTATAGAAGGAGCCCAAAGGAGAAGATTGAATGTCTAAAGCTAGATTATTTATTTTTTGTGATGGGCCAATCAAAAATGCCCATCACAAAAGAAAAAAAAACTGAAATTTGGGGCTCCCCACAACTATTTAATATGAGCCACAATATGCTACCATATATTGCTATAAATTTATAAGTTGATCAATGTCTATTTCAAAATTTCTGGAATACACTCAAGTTGAAATGTGGTGGTGTGAGATAAAGATTTGTTGAGTTTAGCGGGTTTGATAGTTTGATTCCCAAAAATGTACTGAATAAAGTTATTAATGATGTTCCCGATAGTTTTCAATATGTTCCTTACTTTTATCCCATATGTTTGCCAGACATTCCTTGTGTTGCTCCAACAATTCCCATCCATCCTCCAGATTATTCTCAATAGCTTAATTCTTAAATAGGTTAGTGAGTGAACATTTACAAAGTCAAAGGAGGTCGAATCCTCAGACATTGTTCCTGTGGTTCTTGAGCTCCAAGAGCATTTGTAACCCTTCAAGTAACACTTCCAATGTCACCAAATTGCTCAATTTAGTAAAGGAATTGGGGAAGATATGAGGTGTTTGGTGTACGGGATTCAATGTTTGGTGATGAGTGAATTAAAACAAATTAGGGTTTTGAGTTTAAAATCTTTGATCATTGCATCTTTGCTCTGGAATACAAAACAACTTTGTAAAGCCCAAGTTGGTGCACAAGATTCAGATTTTAAATCACTCAAAATGGACTAAAATGAAGAAGATATGGGCCTGGAACTAGAGAGGGGTCTAGAGCTATTTTTTTCAAAAAAATTGAAGCAAACTATCACTTTTCCTTTCTTGTGTTTTTGGTGTCACTCCTTTACTTCTGAGGCTCAAAGAACATTTGAAACCCCCCCCACTTTGCATGCTCAGTGACACTATGTCCCAAAATTCTGCCCCTGCCATTAGCCTAAGCCAAAAATGGTGACCAAGAGTTTTGGAAACACCTAAAAGTTGCACGCTGTCAATGAGAAGGCTGAGCAGGCACCAAAAGGAATCCAATTTTTTCTTTTTGGGGAGGGGGTGGGGTGAGATTGTTTTTCCCCGTTGTTGTCAATGCGTTTCCAATGTGTTCCCATCATTTTCCCATGGGGTCCCTATCAGGTTCCCAAAGGATTCTCCAAATTCCTAGGTTGTTCCCTAAGACGTTCCTGACAGCACCTCAGATTTGTCCCATATGGTTTGCCAAAGTTCAACTCTCATGTATATAAAATGAAAAGGTGAGAAGCAAGGGGCCACATTTGTTTCTAGTTTGCAACTGTGCTCAAAGAGGTGCTTCTGTTGGGGAGTGCCCACTGTTCCAAAAGAAATTGGTGATGGGCCAATCAGAATGGCTCTCCTTGAAGACACACAAACAAAAAAGAAAATAAACCCCTGAACTATAATGAGGAAAATATTGGAAAGCGGGTTGATGATGGGCGGCGGTTCTTCTCTATCTCGCCCAAAGTCTTACTCTTATATTGTACATAGGGTGGGCGACATTGGAGCACTATTTAAATTCTATCTTTGGAGTGTATAGAGGATGGAAACAGTTTTTTGTGTGATAGGCGAATCAACAAGGCCCATCACAAAAGAGAAGTTTTGATCTTTCAATGCACCAAATCAATTATTTGAAATCATTCCCCCTATTCTTATATGACAAGTGATTTGTTGGTTCAAGTTCTAACTGACAAGATTTGGTGAGTTAGTTGGCAAAGTATTCAACTAAAAAAGGATAATAAAGGAGAAAACAATTAGAATTGTTGCTTAAATAACTATTCAAACCCCCCCCCCCCCCCCCCCCCCCCCACCCCCCCCCCCCCCCCCCCCCCCCCCCACCAAAAAAAAAAAAAAAAACAAAAAAAAACAACCCTATAAACAAAAAAAAAAAAATAAAATAAAATAAAAAAAAAAAAAAAAAAAAAAAAAAAAAAATAAAAAAAAAAAAAAAA
>Ga0116227_10006767_pt1 | contig 22947 bp, 20 predicted proteins | sample S1TSphgellanicum_FD_89693 | JGI IMG/M metagenome (GOLD analysis project Ga0116227, IMG submission 89693) | Host-associated microbial communities from peat moss isolated from Minnesota, USA - S1T2_Fb - Sphagnum magellanicum MG | ecosystem: Host-associated > Plants > Peat moss > Unclassified...
CAAGAACCTTGGAGAGTTCTTGATGTTGTGTTTTGTGTTGTGAGCATTATGTTGTAGTTTTCTTTCAATAAAGATTTATGTTTGCACTTGAGTAGATCTCCTATTTGTTAACATCCATGCCTTCATTAAATTTACACAAATGAAAGATGTCTATGTGTGTGATCTAGTGGTAGCTATTAAGGTATGTCAAGGTGACATTTACATGATGTATTGTGATCAAACCTCCAAGTTCACAGCACAAACTTTTGAGCTTTCAAATCACTATATTGGAGTTCAAGCATGAAAACATCCAGATGTAGCGGGTACTTGACTTGAATTTTGGTGTTCAAGATTTGACCTTTGAGACAAATGGCATACATATCTAGATAGTGCATTGAAATTTGGAGACTAGTTTTCCATCATATGTGACAGAGGATGTTTTTGTTGTTGTTGAATCATTAGTGAAAAACCAATACAAAGGTAATGCTTTAAAACATTTGCATTCTTTTTGTTGATTTCTTTCATTTTATTCTTTCCTATTTATGTAAGTCCATGGTTCTTGTGTGGTTTGGTAAGAGTTGCAAAAAATTTAATGAGGGAGTTGGAAATTAGGTTTCTAGCCCATGGTGTCATGAATGTTTTTGATTGTGTATCCTTAGTATTGGTTGCAACCGGATTATGATGCATATTTTTCCAACCACCTTCAAATTCTTAAAACAATTTTCTACTATAACAAAACAATGCACAAGGTGGATGAACAAAAGGTTTAAGTGTAAGAGCTCCTAAATGCTACTAATCTTGACTGCTAGCGAGGCATGTTCAAGCTCACAATGAGGTCAAATGCAACAACTTGTATGGTGCCCCCTTTTGACATTAATTCATTAATCAAAATGTGGCACCTTGTGACAACATATTGAATATTGGTCTCAAGCTTCCTTAAGTATGTCAAATTGACTTAATTGGCCACAATATAGATAATAGGCAACGTGGAGGATGAGAGATGTTTCTCAACTCTAGCTTTTATGAAGTCAAAGCTCCATAACAAGCTCATTATTCATCTCTTGATTGTTGTGCGCATGTTTGCACAAAAAATTTACACTTTGGAAAATTTCCCTTATGTTGAATGTATTGAGTAGTGGAAAACAACATGACATCACTATTACTTTGATGGTTAGGGTGCAGTTGTTTTGTGGAGTTGCTAATAATGTTTCTACAATAGCAAAATCTTTTGTGGTTTGTCAAGTTGAAAGGTATGTTTCTATAAAGGCAAAATGTTTTTGGCCCTTTTCAATGTGTTGTTCCATTTGCTGAATTTAATGGTTGTTTTACAAGTCTACCAACTTTTTGGACTCCAATTGCAATTGTTTCTCTTCTTGCATTAATTTATGAAGTTGAAATTGTATGCTGACTTGATTGACACTGTAGATCACTTGTGCTGGAAAGGCCAGATTTAGGGGTTCAATCCCCTCTGCAAGTGCTTGTATTCACTAATGTTAAGAGTTGCTTTTAGTGCATTCAAATGAATCAATATCCTTGAAAATTCTAGAGTCTACCCCAAGTAGTTGCCAAATTCCAACAACAACATTTCACACTTCACCATATAATCTCCAAAAACGATTGTTTAATAGCCAAAAAACTCTATATTCACTTTAACTCTAGTCAGCTTTTTTTTCACCCAACAATTTTGTGAAGGGGTCAAATAATTCACCATAAAAATTGAAGTGACAGCCAGGTTTATATAAATAATATGCTAGTGGGGCCATAAAGAACTCGTACACCAGCTTGCTTTTAGCCAGAGCAGCACCAACTGTACGTTAGAGGTGGCCACACTGGCTACTTTGCAAAAATGAAAAAAAAAACACTGGTTTAGGTATGGGCCTTGCTTTGCTTGTGATAATAGATGAAGTTGTCTTAATCCTTACACAATTGAAGTACTCTCAATGGTCATATAACCATGACTTTTTCATATATTGCACTCTCTAGGACATTGAAACACTTTGAGAGAATTGAGTTACTTAGAAAATAGTGCCAAAAAAGTTCCCACCCATACCGAACAATAGATATTTTATCGTTATGTTAGTCGATTTGTTATGTCACCTACCCTTTGTTCCCTAAGATTGTGGCCCCCCCTCCCCGCCCCCTGCTTGTCGGTGCTTTATTCTTCAAACTAAGAAATGGTGGGTAAGGGTTCCTGCACACAGAGGAACCATGACCAGCGGTTGTCAAAAAATCAAAAGACCCGTGGAACAATGTACCCTGAACCACCACCTGTGTTGGTTGCCGATTTTGGGCTGAATTTTGATTTGCCTTCCATTAGCAAGATCTTAAAAGGTCTAGCGGTTCATGAACCACTGTGACCCTTTACATCAAAGATAGTCAAGGCCAATGTTGACATGACCAGAGAAAATACTTTTTATTAAAAATAGATGATAAATCTCTAGATGAAAAAGATCAAATTATTGCAACAATTTAAATACTCGGAAAATTTCCAAAATATCACCATTTCCATCATTTAATATAGCACATTTTCACACAAAAAAATTCCAAAAATTTACATTTGATTGCATTGCCAAGGTATTCAAAACCAATCAAACTGAGAAACATGGTGAGCATACAATTGGTAAATTGTTTCTAATTGGCATATTTCATTTATAGATTAAGAATTAACAGATAAATAAAAAATCTATTAAAATATTGTGATAGATAATGTTTTAAGCTGTCAGGTCACAAAAGACCAACCCAATTCAGCCCTAACCTTAGTCAACCTTCAAATACCCATTTGTGGTACCCATTTGGGTATTTCAGTCCTTGAAGTGCGAACCCAAACACATGGGAATAAATGACGGAGTAGATGACCCGGTACCCACGAATGCGCCGTCCATTGGAAACGTGTTATAACTCCGTTGTCAGTGAATGACAACCAGTCCATCTTGGCAACCTATCCTATAAGCCCTCCAACTTCTCACCTATGTCAATAATCAACTATGTAAATAACTACCTATCTAAGTTGGTTAGTACCCTACCCAAGTAGGTAGGGAATGTAAGTTGTTTGTAGGTAGGTAAGTAGGTAAAACACTAGGTGGTTACTAAGTAGGAAGATAGATATGGATGGTTAGTACATAGCTAACCATGGTCATTAGCTATGGTATAGGAGTGCTACACAAAAGTATTTCTTGTTCACACGCCATCCGTCTCAAATGGCGCACCAAAAGGTGTTGGAGTCACCCTAGTCTACTCCAAGCAAAAACATGCACACGTTCACATATTCAAAAATTAACTCATACTAGAATAGCCTCATACTAGAGTAGCATGTGTTGTTGGCCTAAGTGTGAATCGGTCACTTAACGAATTGTTCCTTTCAAATCCACATTTTTGTAAATTTTATTAGATTTCCAAATTTTTAAAAACTACTCAAAAATAAACTCAATATCTTTCACACACACGTTAGGTCTAAAAATTTCCAAATTGCCTTCATTAAATCCTACTCATTAAAGTTCCCCTGCAAATTTTTGATTTTGATTTAGAGGAATTTTCAATGAAAATTTTGTTTAATATTGAGAAACTTCTCCAGCATAGGTCAAAACATTATGAAACCAAACCAACTTGGTGCATCCCTTACTCATCAAGGGCTTTCCAATGGTACCAAGAGCCTGACAAAAGGTTGACATGATTTGGGAGATCTTAACTTGACAAACAAAACAAACCTAAGTGTGGTTTCAAATCAGAATTATGTCCAATTTTTGGAATCAGAACCCAAGTTCTTGGTTTTTTTAAGAACTGAAATCAAATCAAAACCGAGATCCCAATATTTAAGAAGCTGATACAGAATTTTTTTGAAGAAAAATCTTTTTTGATAAAAGAGACTAGAATTTGGGGGGCTAACTGGAGTTTAACTTAGGCTAGTTTCCTATGATGTTTAAATTCTTTCCTGCATCACTTGAATTTGTTTCCTCCTAGTAGGGATTAGGTTTTGTTGATTTACAAATGTGATGTTTTGCATGAGGTAGATGTGATTAGAGTTGAAGAAGAAGGTCTCTATAGAAATGTCCAAGAAGAACTTAATTTTTTCAAATTTTTAACCCTTAGATTCCAATTCGAACACATTTTTTCAAATTCAAAAACCCTTAGGCTCAGTTCAAAAACCAGGTCTTGTTTCATTACACAATGCAAAAAATCATATAGGTACAAAGTTTTACAACAAATTAAAATCTGGGTCTATGTATATACAAAGTTCAACAACTAATTAAAAATTCATATTTAAATATAAAGTTCAGCATACATATTAGCTTTCCCCACCCAAGAAAAAAGAAAAACAACTTGCATACCCAAATAAAAGCAATCATACCTTTGTAATCTACTCTTCTGGAATTTTACTGAGGGTGGGGAAAAAAGTTGCACACTGTTTTGGATATGATATAGACTTGGTACAAGCCTACCTACATACAAGCTTTGGGTGGAAATTTTCTTGCATAGGATTTGGTGAATTCACTTTTGTTCATCAATACTCTAGTTTATGTGTGTGTGTGTTCAGTTTGATCTATCCACCTTGGGTTCACCACATCTAGAACTTGGAATATATAGAGATGGGTCCGTCCGGTGGGATTTAGGGTTTAAAGTGTGTGTAGAGGAGTGTCCTTGTACAATTTTCTCCTCCCCCCTAGTGTCAATCTTTCATTGTGTTGGACCAATGAGAACTAACTTACTAGCTTTCTAGTAATCTATTGTTTGCAATTGGAAAGGTCATATGGGAGCATTCCATAGGAGATTGTCCCTTTGAATTATATGAGGGCATCAAATGTGATATGTTGAAGTTTTTGAAAGTTTCAAAAATTGTATCAACCTTTTTAAAAACTTATTTTCAATCTACTTTGCAAAATTTGCTAGTTTGTTTTTTTGTGAGAAAATAGATTGAAAAAAATTAATTTGGAAATTTCATTCATATGATGCATTTTGAAAGGATTTGGGGCATGATTTAATGAATCAAGCACATGCAATGCACTTTAGTATCATATCAAAAAAACATGTTTTGAATGTCAAATTTGAGTTTATGGAAAACTTACTTTTGAAGAGCTTCACATTGTCATAATCCAAAAATTCAAATTCCAAAAAATGTGTGTCAAGGTGAATAATGGCTCAAACATTAGTAACATATCATTTGAATTGTTTGATTTGGAAAATGTGTAATATCAACTAGAGTAATAAACTTTCAATAAATAAATAAATTAGTGAGAGTAATAATATACATTAAGAATGATCATATATGGTTTATTTAATATAATAAGTACACCCCAAATTTTATGGCATGACTAAAATGCCTTAAATGCAAAAGATTCCAAATCTACTTTTACTTGTTAGTAGGGATCACTAATTGGTATATTTTACCATGTTTTCATCCTACCAATAAATTAATCTCAAATCTTTTATGAAGGAAACGGTTTGCTATTGTGAAATATTCTTTGGTTTTGTTTACCTTCTATTTTCATGTTTCAAAAATCAACAATCACCCATCGATGTGGGAGTATAAAGAAAGAAACCCAAAACCATGTTAAATAATGGTGAAAACTGTGAACTTTTTTACATATGTTTTTCTTGTGACATTTTAAAGTTATGTTAATCATTCCAAGTTGTGTTAAGTGATTAATATGAAAGTTGAGGAATTCAAATTAAATTCATAAATTAAATTTTGGGTTTTGGTTTTTAAAAAGGATGTTTGAACTTGAATAGGTGTTGTGTTAGATGTGGTTAATTTTACAAAGGACTAAGTAAAGGATTATTGTAATAACATAATTTTGATGGTAAACAAAATTAAATGATAGCAACCTACTACCCAAGTTCAAAAAACACTGACAATTTAAAAGATATGGAATTTTCAAAATTTTAAAATTCAAAGTATTTTTCAAAATTTTCAAATTTCAAGAGTTCTTTGCCACATGTAAATGGGGTGTAATGTACATGACATACAAAAAAAAGGTTGTAGTTTATGATACCAAAAAAAAAAACTTAAAGTAGTTAGTATATTTTGGTATGATTCAAAATTATGATAAATTTTCAAGATGAAATGTAGAATCTGGTAGAATTTGCACCCTTTGAAAAATTCATATTTATTCAACTAATTAACACAAAATATGTGATTTATTGAGGCAACTATGTGTATTTTTAGTAACAAGTTGTAAAAGATTTCATTAAAAAAAAATCATATGAAAAAATGAAAAATAACTAAAAAGGATACGCAATCCTTTTGTAAAGTAATCTCGTTGGCTCCTTTCTACATACTTGCACCCATCTTAGGATTATGGGAAGGGGGGTTAAGTGGGCAGTACTTGTTTTAGTTTGAACTGACAAAATCTCCAGGGCTGTAGCTCCAAAATGGAAAAACATATTCACTATAATGATATGATTATGGGAAGTGGGTTTGGAAAGATTCAGATTAGATTTGGGTACACACCTAAAAAGGTTATTAATGATGGCAATGTGCATAATGGTCACTAATCTATCGATGCTTCTATTGTTTAGGGAGATAACAATGTTGCAAACAATGTTTTGGAATATCAAAGGCCAACAATGATATTCCATCATGTTGAACAAAATCCGCTATGACAATTAGCCCTTTTAACTAACCAATTACACAAAATGTTTATTTTGTTAAACAACTTGTTCTTTTGGGTGATGGTTTTTAGGAGAGACATAAGTTTTTCATTACATTATGTGTTGGAAAATTCAAGAGTCATTGATTTAAAGCAAGAAACTAGGAAAAAAAAAACAAAAAAACCACCAATTGGTTTATTTCAATGAACTTTCTCAATTTTCATTTTTTTTCTTGGGTGAAAATCATAAAATTTTAGTCCACTAGGTTGCATCATTGAAAGCTTGTCATAGGCATAAAACTATTGATGTACATAAATGTATCAATGAGCATCTTGAACAACCACTGCAATGGTTCCTAGTGACTTCTCCTAATGTTGATTACTACCAATTACAAAACATTATCAACAAAACACTTTTGCATGGATACTTATTCTAGAATGTTCAAATGGGAGACTAAACAATAAGGCGGTGGTTGATTGATGCATTTGTAATTTTTGCAAGATTGTCATTGAACATCAAGAAGTTACAAAAATTTATCATTGTTCCTTCAAACATTGCTCCATGTTTGTAAAATGATTATCAACAAAGGTTGAAATGTTTGGCCATTCAATTTGCATTCTTGAGGTTTGATATTGTGCAACATTGAATTGTCTTAGCTTTAAGTATGGAGACATGTCCATCACCACAATTACATATACATATGGATATGCATGCATTTCAATCATGCAACTAATCTATTGCCATGCAAGCCTACATAAAAAATGGTGAGGATTATTATGTGGGCAAACAAAAAGCCAATGAGATGTGTGGCATCGATAACAAATCTAAAATTTTATTGGACCACCCAAATGACACCAATTGCACTTTTATTACAATAATGAAGAGTATTATAAAGATGACCCAAACGAGAATCATGAATTTGATTTTGACAATGACATGGAAAATGTTGAGCTTTCATAGTTTATATATGGTGACGTCAATGCCATACTTAATTCAATTGAAAATTTAGTTAATTCACTTTCGCATGTTGCCCCCATCATATTTTGCCACATGGATCCAACATCATTTCAAGCTAGAATGAAGAATTTTCATGATGTTCCGGGTGCCAATTCAATCCTCCAACATTTAACAATTGCATTTATTGAATTCAATATGCATATGGTCACAATGGAAATGATTGTAATAGCTACAATTCATATGGACTAGACAACCCCTCCTACTATTTATCTCCTCTTATAATGTACCCTTATTTGAAAGACATTTCAAATGCATATAATCTTAATCAAAAGCAACATGCCATGTTCATGTTGGTGGGGCACATGTTGCTCAACTCATATGATAATCTTACACCTACAAATCCTTTTTTTCCTTAGTTGGATGGAGATGTAAGAATTTGTAAAAGTTGTGTCATCTAGGCTCTATTGACTTTAATTTCTAATTGGTAATGGCCGAATTCTGTTATGGTCGTTGCCCAAATGGGAAATATTGTTGTAATTACTAAAGGTTGAATAATTCGTGTAACATTCAATTTCAACCTCCATGGAAAGCCAAAAAGTGCCCAACTCCATATTAAAAACATTGAAATTTTTGTTGGACCATGTATGTTGATCATTGAAAAGGTTTCAACATGTGCACAAGTGAGTCTTGGATTGATATATGCATGTTTGAGGCAACTAAAAGAATGCCATTGCTACTAGTAGCACACACATCCTCTATAGCAACGACTAGCTCCAACTTGTCCCTATAATTGGTCCAACATTAGTTACCAAACCTTCTTTGAATACATCTATTCAAAATTGGGTTGGTTACAATCTCTATAGAAAAATTAACCATTCAGTCTACTAGACAGAAATCATGTGCCAACAAAACAACTCAGATTTTGCAACATATTTTCAAAGATTTTGCATTGGAATTCCTAATAGCCATGATGTCGATGCCATCAACCCGAGAAATATAGATTTCAATATTGTAATAATCACTTTCGAATTCAAACCTATTCTACTTACATCAAACTTGCTTCAAATCGCCTTTAACTATTCATGTGTGAAACGATTTGCCATACAAAGGGAATCTCCACTAACACAATTCCATGTTCGAGTCACTAGGGGTCACTATTTGATTATTTCTATTCTTGAGTGTCAAAGCCTCAACTGCTTACGCGATGACAAAACAAGTCATGTGCTAATGATTTTGGAACTTGCAATGGGAATGCCCATCATGTGCACAAAAAACAATTCTAGACATAAGTCATTAATGGCAATTTGGGTCATGTTATTGGCTACCAATCGCTAAAAATTACAACTACACATCACCAAATCATTGATGAAACTTATGGGTATACAATACTTATTTCATCCATGTTATTTGAAAAAGTCTTCATGAAATTTGGATAGTTGATAGAATTTGGATTTGTGAATAACTACATATATACATGTGCATAACTTTTGAACTTTGATGAGTGATCCCCATATTTTTAAAAATTCCATTTGATGTAGCTTTCACATAAAGACTTTAGGATACCTATGTTAGTAGCTTCCTAAAATATGATTATATTAGCTACCTAAATTAACTAATATAATGGAAATTTTTGTTTCAATTTACTATGTATTACACAATTAATTAGTACATGGTAAGGGGGTATTAAATAAGTAAATGGTACACGGGAATGTTACTAATGTTATTAAGTTGATTTAGTCAAATGGGAATTCAAGGATGTTTACTTATTAGTATTAATAAATTATCTTAAAAATTAATTGCTTGAAATAATTAGAATGAAAAAGTAGGATGTTGAAGTCAAATAGACAGAATTGACAATGATTAAGTTCAAAGAGCCCATCAAAATGTCCAAGGTAGGGAAAAGGATGAGTCCTACAATTACATTGGTCATGAAGATTATCATCATATTTTGATTGGAGGATGGAACCCTTTTAGTGTTTCATTATGCACAAGAATTTTCATCCTAAACTCCATTGGAGGGTCGAATCATTATCGATTCCCATTGGTTCATGAAGGATGAGGAGGCCATTGATTGAAAGGAAGGATTTCAACAACTTCCATTGGATAAGAAAAACAAGTTCAAAAAGGGGTCATTGGAAGCTTTGGGGTGGGGGAAATAATTTTCTTTTATCTTGTGTTTTTTTTAAAGAAGAGGAGAATGAATGTGTGAGAGGAAAACTAGTTTGTTATGTGTGAAGAAGTGTTGTTCATGGAAGTAAATGGTGTGCAAACAAAAAAACATGAAAGGAAGTTCTGTGTAGCAAGTAGTCATAGTGGAGTTCATGGAATAATTTCCATGAACAAACCTCTGGACTTTTTACTAAAATAGTTGTTCTTCCTAAATCCATTGTTGGATTTGTCTTCAAATTCAAAAAAAATAAATTTAAGAGGTGTGAAATGTTTTTTCAAAATTTCAGCATCATCAAGGCTGTTGCAAGGGAACTACACTTGTTAGAAGTAAAGGGGTTGAAGCCATATTTTCCTCAAATCTAATCAAAATAGCTTCTAGTTTTGAAACAAAAATAAAAATTTATACAATTTTGCATCATTGTTGCTTCTAAGATTAACTTTCCAACAACCTTATGTATATTATATTAAAATATTGTATGAAGATATTATGAGAAGTGGAATGAAAGGGGGTCAACTATCAAACATGAATATTGATTAAACATCAACACAATGTTTTTTCACACTTTATCATGGTAAGTCTTGATTCTTTCAAAATGTCTTGGTATCCTTCAAATGGACATAACACATTATATTTTTTAATGAATTTCATTACATTCTATTGAACCACCTTAATTTGTTAGAATATAACTACATAATAGTTCCACCCCCAAATGAGTTTTGTGAATTGCATATTTTCATGTGGAAGGGTGTGCAAGAATTCCTCACAAAAAGAGAAGGGGGCCTTGAAAAAGTTTGAAAATTTAAAAAGTTCAAATAATAAGGGAAAGGTGAATCTATGAAAGAGAAAAAATATAAGAAAAAATCAACAATGAAAGGTCTTGTGAAAGAAAAATGAGCAACAAGAAGGGGGGTTGAAAAGACAAAAAATTGAAAAAGAAAATTAGCAAGGAAAGGGCAGGCTTGTGAAAGAAAGATGGGAGAGGTTTAACCAACAAAGACAAAGAGGTTTGTGAGAGAGAAAACACCACTATAGAGCAACAAAAAGATTGGAGGCATATTCTTTTTTTTGGTAACCAAATACAATGATCTCAATAGCTATGAGTGTGCCCAGAGATGGGCAAAGATGGGGCACATTCTGTTTTTCAACAATAGGGCTAATTGAATGATGACCAATGCATGGTTGTTCTTTAAGCAAAATGTTCACCCACCAACCTATTTATCGTAATGTAATCAATTATGAAAATAGTAAAAAAAATAATTTATTTAATCAATTAGGGCACATATTTGTATTGATATTTAATTACGGGTACATAAGGGTAAAAGACTTATCCACGCAACACTACTTTACAAAAACCTCACATAGAGGCGATTCAAGTTTGAACTATGTTGCCATTAAGATTATTACTAATGTTGGTTGGTTCCTAGGTTCTAGGGGGAACAACTGGTTTTGGTTCCTCAAAATTGCAAGGAATCCATTCCAATTAATGGTTTCAGTTTCAATTAATTATTTTGGGGCAGTTTTAGTCTTGGTTTCAGAATTGAGCTTTAATTTTCACTAGTTTCTGGTACCAATTCCATAATCGTTAATTCTAGATAACATTGTGTTTTAATTAACCCTTGGTTCTAATCCCAATATGCAAAATAACTAAATTTGCAAATTTGAAACTTAATTTCAAATTGAACCGGTTCCAGGTTTCATTTCCAATATGCAAAATGACCCAAAAACTTGGAAAAAGTCATATGAGGCAAAAATAAAACTTTCATTGCAAAACAATTACTTTTACAAAGGTTTGAAAATATTAAACCTATTTCATACCTAGCCTATTTTAAAACTTTAATGTAGCCTATATTTAAACTAACCTATTTCTAACATCTAATCTATTCCCAACATTTCTAAAGGATCAACACCATTTTAGTTTTTTCCTATTTGGTTTCATGTGTAGGATTTCAACCAATGGTTAGAGTGCCTTCAAAAATGGCCTTCTTTCCCTTTAACAAACTTAATTCTTTGTGTTTTTCCCCTCACCCAAAACTCCTCCAAACAACCCCAAATGTGCCCCAATAATATCTTAAGCCAAATATCCCATATCCATCCCAATCTTGCCCCCAAAACAACCACCAATTGACTCCTATGTCCCACCTCCAAAAAAAACTAAAAACTTTCCCAATTCCACCCAATGCCACCCCCAATGCAACTCCAACACATGCCCAAGCCAAAACCAAAGGGGTAGACAATAACCAAAAAGTCAAGAGGTGTAACAAAAGGGTAACCCTAAATAGTAAACCTAACAAATAATTTGGTTACATCATCTCCAAGGGCTAGGCATTTTTCACTCCATGATTACTCCAATATTGCTCCAAGGTTTGGGAAAAAAAAAACAAAGGAAATTGAACTCAAAAGAGGCATTATCCAATGAAAAAGAAAGAACTTTGACATATTTCCAAAACCCAAAAGTACTTACCTATAATCTATTGCCATTTTCTTTGATGTCCAAATGCCCAACTTGATCAATTAAGCCTTCATTTTCTTCCATAAGGGCCTTGTCCATGTCCATGAATTGCTTCATGGATGCCAAGTCTTCAACATGAGCATCATCCGGCCAATTCTTGTAGATGCTTATAAGCATTTCAAGATTCTTTATGCCCAATCAAAAGCATCAAAGGTTGGTGCATATACTTGCCACACTGAAAACTCTCTCTGCCTCAATCTATGAACCAATAATCCTTAGAATTTGTCGAGCCACAAACCCAACATACAAGAATTATACCTCATGTATTTTCCACCATTCTAATGGATTTTTGGCCTCTTCTTTGTAACTTTCTTGAACCTTGAATGGTTCAATTGTTCTTTCACCTTTGATGATGCCATTTCTTTAATAGTTTCCATAAGATCATAAAGACTTGTGGGTTCAACACTACAGGATGTAAAGCTAAAAGCTCCAACACCTACATCACTTACGTCTAAAAAGTTTTCTATAGAAATAAGAAGTGGAAGCAAAACCTAACGGTCATACTCATTAGCAATTTGTAATGTTCTGTCTTTGCTAGCAAATTGAATGATTAGCCCCAAACCTTTGTAATGAAGATTGAACATCATGCACAACATGCTATGGGTTTCGGTCTTTTGGAAAGAAAACATAAAAATTAAAAATGGGTTTAAGACTTGTACCACTTCTTTCTGCATGTTTTACCAAAAGACTTGAAGCTCCCCATCAAAATCTTGGGTCTCACTAGAATCAAATCCCAAACCCTTGGCTTGAAACTAACATACAAGTGATATGACAATAACTAGGGCATTTGAAAGCAAGTAGTATCCTCATCTTTGGTTTAGCACACATTGTTGAACCACGGGGCCCAAAGTATTAGCAATAACTTAGGCTATTGCCCACATTTGGGGATTAGGCACATGACCTTGTAAAGCCAATGATTATTGACTTCCATAACAAAGATAATCACATGCTTAAATTCAAGAGTTTCTTTTAATAGGACAACTTTTGAAGCAAGTGAGTTTTCATAGGAGTTTTTTGTTTCCATGGAGGCACCCTTGCCAACTCACATGCTTTGTGCCATGCTTGTCATCCCTTGCCACTTTTCTTGGTCCAAGTAATGGTTTTTTGCAAAAGTGATTGTGTTTCTTTAATTGAAATAGAAGGCAAGCTAACACATACTTTGGAATCATTTTGTCACATATTAACAACACAAGTAGACATTGCATGACCCTAATAAGAACCTATAAAAGGTGTTGATAATCCTAAAACTTCACAAGACACAACAAATGTTAATGCAAAAGTCATGGTGGCAAGATTGTTCCCTTCATCCTTGACATATGCAAAAACATGAGTATTTAACCCATGTTTTGTAAGCACATCATTCATTTTTATTGCCATGGCATTTCCAAACATGTCTGTAGGCTCAAAAAATTTGATAGTTATGTGACATTGCTTATCATTCATGAAATGAAAAATAAGAACAAATGTATGAATACCTCCCCTTGACATCCAAAGATAAAAAAATATAGTGCATGTATTACATTATTAAAGGGTTGGAGAAACAAATCTTTCTTTTGTTCACTTAGTATTGAGAAGCAAAAGTTCATTTCTGAACTTTTGCCTTGATGGGAAATTCAATCGAGGATTCTCCCTTAGAATTAATCTCCTAAAAAAAGGAGCCTCAACAAAGACAAAGGCATAAATTTCTTTGCAATGAACAACACAAGATCTTTTTCAAATTGTTTTCTACGAGGATCGTTTTTATTATAAGGAACATAACTATTAAAAAAGGTAGAAATAATGTGAGGAGTTGGGTTAGATTTCTCTTTTGCTAGAAATTTTTCTCCCTCAAGCTTGTCCTTTTGCTACTCAGTCCATTCACTTTAAAGCTTTCAATGATTATCCTTTAAATATTTTCGCAATGTGGAAATCCCATTTGCAGATCTATAGCTGATCAAACCCCTTTTATGTTTTACATTTGGAGTAAGTGGCACTACAAAAAAAACTGTCTTTTGTGACTTGATTTATGACTAGGTTATTAATCATGAAAACATCTATGACTACATGACTATGTAGTTGAATAGGACACATCATTTAAAACACCTAGTCGCTAATGTGGTTTAATTGCAAGATAATTTGTGACTTTGACTTTTGCGACTATAAAGTCATGGAGGTCATCAGTGCTTAATGAGATCCATAAATTATGGCCGTTGGATATAATTCAATAAATATGTTCTCCACCCATGCCATGTAAACAAGTGGCATGTAGACACATGGTACAAAGGCTAAAAACCCAACCTATATGTTAGGAATGTAGGCTAATTTAACTAGCAAGCTAAGCTAGTTAAGTTAATTCACTATGTTGCAAGTGTGAGGATTTGAACCCCTCACCTCTGCATTGAGGGAAGAAGTCTTTAACCCCCACTTAGCCATTGCACCACATGATTTTTACATGACAAAAATTATCACCATATTGTTATAAACTTTTTTTTAACTTATTTTATAAGTTAGGTATTTAAGTATTTACCTAACAACTTAAAACCTATTTAGTAACCTAATAGGTACCTAGCTTGGTAGGTAAAAGTAAGTAGTACCTAGAGATAGTTGTAAGTAGGTAGATAATAGGTAGTACTAGCCCATAGGTATTAGTAGTTAGTAAATAGTTGGTAGGTAGGTAGCACTTAGTTAAACTACTAACATAGGTAGGTTATTAATGTATGTAGGCTAGTCATGTAGTCACAAAATAGTCCTAATCTAATCATGTAGTCATAATGCAATTGCAATGTAGTCACAAATTTGAATAAAAGTATATGACTAATGACATATGACTACATGATTAGATTAGGACATTAGTTGTAAATGTCCAAGTCATGAAAGACATGTTTTGGCATTATGTGGATAACACATAACACATTTTAGATACTTAGCTTGTGAAGTTGAATTTGGATTTGAACTTACATCTAATGAAGAAAAATTTAGTAACACATAAAATGCCCAAGTTGTGGCTATTCGATTTTTAGGTTTCTAAAACTCTAGATTTTTTTCCAACAAAGCCCATAATTCTAAATGATTTGTGCTTGTAAAATTATCAGTGTGTGATGTTGATGTTGAATGCAAATTAAAAACATAAGCACAAAACTCCATTCCTGGTAAAACTTCAATGATTTCCCCATTAGGATCCATGATCTTGCCACATGAACAACAATAGAAACAAGGAGAATACAACCACAAACACCGACAAAACCCATGAAAGTAACGACTAGGAACACCAATAAAACCCATGAGAATAATGATTAAGAACACCAATAAAGCCCATGAGAGCAACGACCAGGACCACTAACAGAGCTCAAACTAGCATGACCACGAACACCAAGAGCCCATGAGAGCACAAACATGAACATCAAAAGCACAACCATAAACACCAACAAAACCAAGGATAACACTAATCATGAACACCAACAAAGGTCAAAAAAACACAATGACAAACACCAACAAAGCCCATGAGAACAATAACCACACACACTAATAAAGCTCGAGGAGAACACAACCATGAACATCACCAAAGATCAATGAGAACATGAGGGACATACCATGAGGAGTGAAAAACGTCATTGTGCGTTGCAAAACCCACCATTGCCAACCTTGCCATTGCCACAAGTTTACAAACAACATAAGGAAAACAAAACCCAATTCAAGTTCTTCCAACACCAATAGAGCTGAGGAGAACAACAATTAGGAACACCAACAAAGCTTGGGAAAACATGACCATGAACATTGATAGAACCTAGGAGAACACGACCATGAGTAATGGCAAGGATGGAATTGAGTTTACAACCGATCTTTGAAGTTTTTTCCTTTGAAGTTCCTTTTGAGGTTCCTCCTAAGCTCACAAGCTACAATGTTTGACCTTCCATGAAGACACAGGGTAAAATCATAGTCAAAGGAACCACCCAAATGAGTGGACATTCCTTAAAACTACACTTTTCTATGTTGAAAGATCACAATGGAAGCATAATAGTTTGGATTGTCATATTTTTTTGGAATATTTTCCATTAATTGCAAAGTTTACATGTTCAAAGCTTGACACAAAGCTCAAAAGTGGAGAGTTTTTGTGTTTTTCAAATGTCAATTTTCTACCAAATGTGCAACATTCCTTTTGAAAATTGAAGAAAATTTTAACATTGATGAATAGAAGGGCAAAAGGACATGAACTAATGAAATTTGTTTTTATAATCCATTTGAGCACATTTGGCTCAAAAGTACTTTTGACCCTAAAAATTATGAATTTTGAAAATGTGGCTTAAAAAAAAAAAAAAAACCATATATATGTGATAGAAGGCATGAATGCATAATATACATGATATAAAATCAATTTATAATCAAAATGTATTTATATTTAAAACGTAATGTCAAATGTGGTATTCAAAATACAAAATTTTAAGTTATAAACCAACGTAGAAATGACATGTGTCATGTGCAATCCTTGAAAAAAGACTTTTACCTTGTCGCCCTTGGCATTTTTTACCATGATTTCACCTCACAACACAAAATAAAACGCCTTTCGAACTTCTTTTATTTTTTCCCAAGCTTTGTTGCATGACATCTTTTGAACACAACACAAATATTTTGTGAACTTCAACCTTTAAAATCATTTCAAGTTAGCCTTCTTGAGTTCAACATATAAACTATCTTCAACTTTTGTTCCTTGAATTTGAACACTTAAGAAAAAGAAAACCTTACTTGAGCTTATTTGCTTAAAAAAATGAATAATGAATTGAAAAGGAAGTGATTCGTGAAACATGTGGAAGGGCAACCATATTGATCAAAAGTTGAAACTAGTGGATGCCCAAACCCTAACCTTAAATAAAAAACCAAAACTGAATTTTGGGAAAAAGTCCAGATTTGGAATCAACCCCCGGTTGGGTTTTGGTTCTACATACACGTTGAATTGACCCCCTCGGTTCCCTTTCGGTTCCATACTTGACCTTGTTCCTTGTCAGTTCTGATTTTGTCAGTTTTAGAACTTGGACCTAGTTTTAGTTAGGTTCTTTGAAATTGGAACTAAAACCATCGATTCTTATTGCTCCAAGTGGGTACCCATCCAACACCGATTATTACCAAGGGAAAGAACCCATAGTTAGTTGTGTTGTATTGTATGCCCATACTTTCCTAATTTGTGCTAAAATTTATGCCAACAACCAACTTGCCAATTTATAAACAAGAAAAGAAAACTTGATAACTTGGTGCCCCTATAGTAACTTATTTCTATTGAGAATCTTCTACACTAAGAACAATTAAACCAACATTTGATTATTTTCTCATAGATAGTACCTTAGTAATGTATCTATCCATGAAGAAATCAAACTTTCAATACGAATGTGCCATTAAGTTACAACATGCTTTAAGTGAAGGGGTCCACCGGATTCAAAAGGAGATAGTCCTTTTTAGTACCCCAATCGTGTTTTGACCCTTCAATCATATATCAATTTTTGCAATTAAAAAAAAATGAATTCAATCTTACAATGTTTTTTTTAGTAATAATAGATTCTCCTTTATTTTTATAAATTTATTTTTTAAAAATTTTTAATTTCAAACTCAAATTAGATGTACATTACTTTTATTCTATTTTTCAGTAAATTAAAAGAAATTATTTTATTCTATTATTCCATTTTACTCGTGTCATTTGGTGATAAATAAATAAATAGATGGTTTAGTTTGGGGCTAGTTTAATTTGGGCATATATATGCATTCAATTGATTCATCATAAATAATAATTTAATCATGGAATGTGAATAATTCAAGATTAGTATGCACATTTAGTTAATTATTATGATTTATTTCTATATTTTGATCAAAGTAGAAATTATCAAATTAATACTCCATTTTTTCATTACCCTTTTTTATTCAAAATTTCCCTTTTGTAAATTATTTATTTATTTGAATAATTATGAATAGATAATTGAAATCATGATAACTATATCTTTTGTCATTTTTCATAATGAAGTTTTTAAAATGAAAATGTGATTTTCCCCCTTTTTTCTATTACCACATCATTAAAAAGTAGCATTATAATGATGTGTGTCATATTTTATGACTAATTTTAGTCATGTTAATTGTATTAATCAAAATAGATAAATCCACATGGGAATTTTCTAATTTGATTATAATGTTAGATTTTTTAGTCATAACAAACATTGTTATTGTTGATGTTAATCATGATGAACACATTTAGTCACTTAAAACTACTAGTGTATTTTAGATATTGACTATATAGTCATCTTAGACATGATGTTAGTAACGTAAAAAACCATGTTTTTGTAGTAGTGCTAGCTCACACAAATCAATTTTTAAAAATTGTTCAACTATAAATGACATTTCCTTCGATTTGGAAAACTGCCCAATACAAAAAAAGTCCTTTTAGTTCTAATTTGTGATCCTACAATGCCTAAAATTTGGCAAACCAAAAAACTAACAATAGGAAACATGACTTCATGTTTTCCTCACCATTGAAGATGACACTTGATTTCCTCGGGATCCACTTAGTACATTTAAAAATCAACAAGTATTGAGTGAAAAGTTTTTTCATCGATTCACTTGTGCTAAAAGTTTATTAAAAAATATTCATATTCGAATTTTCGTCAACCATTTATTTTACACATCCAACTCAAAATTCTACCATTGGATGCAAATGATGATAACACTATAGAAGCATAGGATATAAGGATTGCCTAATATATCCCTCAACAATATTCACACCTTCTTCATGACCATAAAAGAATATACTAGATGAAGATTTTTAAATCTAAGGTTTAACATCAAAAACATGTTGTGAGCTTTTCTTTTTTCATAGTTTCTTAAAAAACAAAAGAAAGATTCCAAAACATCACAAAGTGTCTTTTTGATGTTGGAAGCAAATATAAACTACTAAAAAACAATTCCAAAATCATCATTAATCAAATTGACAAGTGGATTGATGGGTTTATAACTTCCTCATTGAATTTTACACACAATAATGGTAGATTACAATGCATGAAAAAGTAACCAATGGTTACTAACCTAGTTTAAAACACAAGCACTCATAATAAGATAAAAAGAATCCACAATTGTTTTAAAAATGTGACAAGTAAGAAAAGGTGGCACTCTCCTACTAATTCTAAGAATATTTTGTTTACTATAAGGACGGATAATAACATCTTTGAATTGTAGGGCTTCTTGGAACATAATGATTTTGGTAAGAAACTTATAATCAACTTTATACATGTAATTTTAGTATATCCAATTAACACAATTTAGTAAAAAATAAGGAAAAAAATTCAAGCAGCAAAAAATAAAAATTCACCATGTCTTTATTAGAATATTCAATTTTCTTAGGCAAATATTGGAATTTGAACAAGCCTTATTCCATTCCTATCTACCTTTTCCAAAAAAATTAATCCAAATGAGACATTTTTACGAATTGGCTACATAGATTTGATTGAAACAAATTTGAAAATTTTGAATTTTTTTATTATTAATTGTACCATATTAACATACTTTAGAAAAAACATGGCCAAAACAAGTACCTTAAATGTGGTCATTAAAACCTATAATTTCACATCTTACAATAGATTTCAAGGCAATTGTTAAGTATTCAAATTTGACACCTCATTTTTGACATATGCAATGATTTTTCTCCTCAATCCATATTGATCAAACAATTTTATTAAATTGTCAGCCAAGGTTTGACCAATAGTTTTGTTGCTTCAAATAAACCAATAATCAATTGTTTAGGTTATTAATTAAAATTTTAAAAGTTAATAACAAAAGCAAATATTTCATATCCCCCCTTGGACCTCCATAAATCAAAACTTCTTGTTGTAGAAATATAATATGTTAATTTTAACAAAACATATTCTTGTTTGATTTTCTCCACCAAGTTACATAATATTTCTTGAAAAAATTATTTGTTGAAAGGAAATACGACTTGAGTACACAATTTTGTAAAACCAAATTTTAGAATCAAACATTTTTGACAAACTGTAAATGCAAGTGCATGACTTTTCACAATCAAAAGACCAAGGTTTTGCAAAAACTTCTTTTGCTACACATTATCATTTTTGAAAGGTTTTCATATTAGAAAGGTACCTTGGAATATGAGCAACATGATGAATAGGAAAATACACCAAGACAAACAATAAGGTTGAGTTGGAAGACTAGTAGTAGCATTGAATAAGAAGATGAGTAACAATGTTAAGCAAAAAGACAAGCAATAGCATTGAGCAAAAAGATGAGTAACAATGTCAAGTAGGAGGATAATTAGCATCAGCAAGGAGGACAAGTAGGAGTGCCAAACAAGAACACCAAATTGGAGGACAAGTAGACTTGAAATTGTTGTTTGAGGTTAAACCAATACCCTTTTGATCTCATTAAGCATGTAAGGTTGCCTAGCAATAGGATTATTATCCTCTTTTCCTTTTAATTAACCTAATTCTTTCAAATCGAATGTAAAACATTTAATATAATTCTACAATAGTTGTCGTATTTCCCACACTTCACATCTTGTAACTGCTACAACGATATTCAATTCCCATGTTTCTATAGTCATTAGTACTTTGGGTGTGGGTGATGGAATATCTTAACACCCAATGTTGAAGGCATGGATTGTAATTGCTACACAAAATGTGGGGAGTTGCCTAATTGGTTTAGCACCCCATGTCACAAGCCTTTTTTCCAACATCCAAAAATATCTTTTTCCATTCATGATCCCATATTTGCCAAAGATGTACAATTCATCATGTCATAATATCAACCCCTTTGTGTTGAAATAGTTGTCCCAATTGTAGGTGCTACATGTGAAAGATGGGGTGGAGTGGGTTGGAGTGATTGGGCAAAACATCGTGGTATTACCAATGCCAAATTGAAAACCCATGTGAAGTAATTAAAGTTCATGAACTACCTTCAAATCCACCTATGGGTTCCTTAAAAACAAAGAGGCATAGTTGTAGTGCCAATGTGGAAGCCCATGGCTCACTCCTTTTCATTCACATTGGACTCCTCCATATTAGATGAATTAAAGTCCCAAACTCTCCTTAGGCCTCCATTTTGAAATGTATGAAAATGCAAAAAACTTGGAAATGTCAACAAAATTGTTTGTGAAAGTTCAACCTTATTGGCCACTACCAAACATGGGCAATCATCATGGTGAATTGCACATGATTGGCATCCTAAACATAATATGTCATCCACCAAGCATGTGGATGACCTTAAAATGACCTGATATTCTCATTGGATCATCTTTCGTGGTGTTAGGTTAAACCACATTCGTTGAAATTGATGGGCATGTGAACCAACTATTATAGCATCTACCTACACTCACTTGTCGATCCAAGCCTAAATATGTAAGCATCATGTTAATTAGTCCAACCTTGTGCAAATCCTCTTTGATGATTTTTGCCTTGATGTGATGTAGCTTGAAGTGGAACATTACCCTTGTGTACGATTGTTTGATCTAGCAATGAACTCCTTATTGTGTGAGGAACTCCTCTTGTGAGGCATGTATTGAGTATCTTGTAAAACTGCTCTTCTTGACCTTAGCCTCCAACACAAGTGATATGCCCCCATATTTTTAGGTTTTGTGTGCATTGTTTTGCATTGAATTGTAAAAATTCTCACCCTATTACCAAACAACTTTTGTAGATAGATGGACACTCCTTTTGAACAAATGTTGTTCATGATGCCTATTACCAAACACAATTTCAAGATCATTGGTTGGAAGTAAGAAAGTTGAAAACCAATGTCCACTTCTATGCATTTGGTCATAGGTCATGTGATGAACAACAATAGACGGTTGACTGATTTATCACCAGCCACCCCATGATCTATTCCAAGTGTTCACCCACTGGCCTGTGTTTGATGATAGGCATTTTTATCCTACTCCTTACTTGACTAGTAAGTATTTCATACTTACCATGTTCTAAGTTCTCACAAGTGTTGGGCGGTTATTTGATTTTGTTAATAACCTGAGTGAGTTCCAATTTTTTCCAATTAAAAAAATCCAAGAACCTCTAACCCCAGTTTTTAAAAAATATTCAGAATCAAAGAACCTCTGGTTATGTTCAATTCAAAGTCTCTCAAAGAGCCTGTGGTATTCACACTAAAAGTAGCAAGGAATTGATAGTTTATTATAGATTATTTGACCAATTCTATTATTTATTTTTGAGAACCACAGTTACATATCAGAATTGGTTCTTTGATTTTTTCAGACATGGGTTTGAAATTAGATAACTTGAAACAGGTATGAGTTTGTTGACATCTCTAATACCTGCCCAATGTTGGTTTTAACACTACCCGGCTAATTGAGGTTTACTTTTGCATGGGCAAGGTAGGTATTTAGATGCAAATGAATAAACAATATATGCCAAAATCATGTTACAACATATATGCAGTTTTATAATTTGCAAGGGATATGGAACTATGAGGAATTTTTCTAAATTATGGTGACTAACTACTACTAAATTTCTCTCTTCTTTTGGCATTTTTTTCCCATTAATTGCACTTATCACCTTGGAACAAGACCTTTACCCGCGTTTTTTTTATGGTAAAAATTTACAAAAAAGAAAAAATAAAAAAAAAAAAAAAAAGGAATAGTCTGTCATAATATTCTCTGTTTTTCTGAAAAAATCAGCAAATTTTGAAAAAAACAAAATGGTTTTTTGAAAAAAATTCACCACATTTGGACTAGTGATAGTTGTTTCAATTTTTTGATGTTGTGTCATTGGCTAGCATCATC
>Ga0116227_10006768_pt1 | contig 22943 bp, 20 predicted proteins | sample S1TSphgellanicum_FD_89693 | JGI IMG/M metagenome (GOLD analysis project Ga0116227, IMG submission 89693) | Host-associated microbial communities from peat moss isolated from Minnesota, USA - S1T2_Fb - Sphagnum magellanicum MG | ecosystem: Host-associated > Plants > Peat moss > Unclassified...
AAGCCTGGTATAACGAATCTTGCAGATGTGGAAGAGGATAACCCTAGTAATTTGAAGCTTGGTATCCCTGATTCGAAACTTGCTCGTTGGGAGGATAGCCTTAGTAGCTGCCACTTTGATACAAAGCTTGGGAAATATAGGGAACTGCGTTAGACACATCACCAGGCAAATTGACCCGTACCCAACACGGATGACGGGACGGGCGGGTTCAGGGGTAGAGGGATGGTGTGCAGCCGACAACCTCGGACACCATCCCTCTACCCCTGAACCCGCTCGTCCCATCATACGTCCCTGTCGTCCCTCTGTCCATCGGTCCGGTCGTCCATGCGGATGGACAAGCTGGAAGCTCCGAGGTTGCCGGCTGCACACCATCCTTTTACTCGGCAACCATCCCTCTACTGAGTCTGACACTGCAACTTTCTGCCCACCAAGAATGGGAAGGAAATAAACTAGGAATGGCCCTCATCATCATCATCACCACCACTAGCACCACATGCTGGGAGAGTGCATAAAGATTTAGAGAATCATGAAATCGATCTCAATTCGTCGCCAATAGATCAGTACGAGCGAGAAACAAAGGGGGAGAGTAGCACTACTTACAACACGACCCAGGAGGAGGAAGAGGAGGTATCCAATTCCAACAACAACAACAAAAGATCGAGAACTGGACTTGGAAGAAGAAGCACCTAATTCTTCTTCTTTTTGTTCTTCTTCTGAAAGAGAAAGAGAAAGAGAAAGAGAAAGATTTGTGCTATAGTAGAGCCTTCCAAAAATCCTGCCTTTTGGTGGAAGAATTAGGTGCAGCAGTTCTGAATCCTTGTGAAAAGAAAGAAAGGAGAGAATTCAGCAGCTCAAAGGTGGTATGCAAATTTGAATTGGGTGCAGCAGTTTTGAATCCCTAGGAGAAGAAAAGAAAGAAAAGAATTCAGCAGCTCAAAGGTATCCAGATCTGAATTGGGTGTTGCAATTCTGAATCCTTGGGAGAAGAAAGAAAGGAAAGAATTCAGCGGCTCAAATGTGGTATGCAGATCTGAATCCCTGGGATAAGAAAAAAAAGAATTCAGCAGCTCAAAAGGGATGCAGATCTTTAAGGGAAGCAACAATTGGACAAGAATAAGCAGTGGCAGTTGGAGTCTTTCAGGAAAGGATTGGGTACAGGGGGATTTAGTACAACAGGATTTCATGGTATTGCTTGCAACAGACAGATCATCATCACAACAGTATTGTTCATCTTTTTAGTCTTGAAAACAGAGCGTGTTGGGTATGGGTCAGTTTGCCTGGTGATGTGTCTAACGCAATTCCTTATATTTCCCAAGTTTTGTATCAAAGTGGCAGCTATTAAGGCTATCCTCCCAACGAGCAAGTTTCGAATCAGGGATACCAAGCTTCAAATTACTAGGGTTATCCTCTTCCACATCTGCAAGATTCGTTATACCAGGCTTCAAATTACCAAGGCTACCCTTTTGCATACGCGCAAGGTTCACATCAGGGATACCCTCCAAACGCGCAGCAAGCTTCTTCTTATGGTCAGGGCTTATTACCTAGCTCCAAATGGAATTGCTAGTGGTGTTGCACTAGTGGTGGGACCGCAGTATTGTCTGCCTCATCCTGCCTCTTTTGCAGTCGTGAAACATCTGCTCTCACTCAGTGAAAGGGACTGGATGATCAACGACGCCGCATGAAACACAGTCTTCAAAGTGAGTGGCAGACAAATTTTGTATAATACAAATCGCATCATCCCGTCATCATCAATTGTATGATGTAATGAATGCGACCGATCAGACGGCTCAATGGCGTGCATGTAGCAGTAGGTTGAGGTTGGGTCCCAGCAAGATGGAAGGGTAGTGGCGGACCAAGGACAAAGTAGGCTGAATGCGCGCGTTGTAGACGACTTTATTGTTTTCTTCAAGAACGTTAGAGGTTTATCGTTTCTCCATTGTCATTTTGTACCAATTTCTCTTTCCTTGTGGGAGACTGTACACTATTAAGAAAGAGAGAGTCATGTGTGTGTATGTAAAAGGTACCATGAGGCGACATACATGTCATTTTTTTCACAAGGTGTTTCATGAACTATCTTTATGCTTCCAGTTTATTGAACTTTTTCATAATAAAAAAACCTCTTTATAAAAAATCTCCACCGTTTATACGTATGATGCAAAAGTATGGTACAAAGTTAGTAATGTAAGATTTGATTTTGTTAGTTCTTCAATGTGGTGGGTGCCATTTTGGCAATTAGACATCAGAATGTGTAGTTAACACGGTAAGTTCTCTATATAATTGGTGGTTTGCAAGGTGAGTATTTGAAAACTAGCGAAAGGGGCCAAATGAAAGAACTAAGGTATTTTGTGAGCATCGTTCTAGAAATGGCTGACCGTGCTACCACTTCCTGCACATCATCGTCATCGTCAAACAACACCATTTGTTGATTGGGCAAATGGTATTACAAACGCTAAACGGCAAGAAACCGCTCATGCATATCAAATTTGAAGATGCGCCACGCTGCTTCAGATGCAGATACATAGCTAGAGTTGAAATATTTTTTGATTTCATCGGCTTCAACCACAGTCCCTTTAGTGGCATTGTCGCTCTAGCGCGAAATTTCAACAGTTGCACGATCATGTCCTTTATATATGTACTTGAATAGATACTTGACTGCACGAATGTTGTTGCAGACCTCAACGTTGATTTGCGCATCGTACTTGGTTGATAAATAGACATTGTGCGATACCACCCAACGATTGTCCAATTCAATGCCATGAACCAAAAGTGTGTGCCCCGTATCTCTGCGCCAATAAATAGGATATCCGTGTACATCCATCACTGTCTCAGATTGGAACTTGCGTGGATATTATTTTTTGCATTTGCCTTCTTCCATGCAGGGGGCATTTGGAAACGCAACTCCACATGGACCATGCATCATGCATCTGGCAACTGTCTTGTGGGCCAACCTGTTTGTTTCTGGATTTTGAAGTTTAGCACTGATCATGCGGATTACATCCTCAACCGTGTGTGGCTTGAAGTCTTCGGCAAAGAAGATGAGAATGTGTGCATGCGGTAGCCCACGCTTTTGAAATTCAATGACATAGATTCCCGCAATCGTGCGTCCCAGAATATGCTTCTTGTGAATATCATTGATCAATTCCTTCAGCTTGATTTTGAACACTCGGGTTACCAAATCCAGTCGATCTTGAGGCTGTTGTCCGAGCAGTAACGCTCTTTTGATTTCAAGTCATTGGGGATTGCAAGTGAATGTAACAAACGCATCTGGGCAATGGGCCCATATGCATATTGCTATGGCATCTTGATAATTTTGAACCATGTGACGTGGACCTACTGTGAAAGAAGATGGCAGAATGATCCTATGTTCGATGGCAGTAGCGTTATTGTCACATGCAGCGATGGCGTCCTGAAGGCCTTGATAAAGATCCGCACGAAATTTTTTTTTATTCAAGCGTAGATACTTCAAGCGGCTTTGTTCGATAGCTGCATAAGCATCCACAATGTATTGATGCCTCAATCGATCACCTCAAAGCAACGCAATGCCATCAGTGTCTCGATGTTGAAGTTGGCCATTATCACATTACAATGCTTTCTTTGAAGCTCAGTTTTTTCCGCATGGTCTTCATCCAAATTTGCATCAGCAATAACATCATTGAGAGGAATATTTGGATGCCATCCATCCTCACTGTAAGGAAATAGCAACGGATAATGTAGAGCCATGTATCCCACATGTAGTTCGGAAATGCATTGACACGGGCCAACTTGTTAAGCAATGACGACGTCACGTTTGTCTACAGCCTCAGAACCATCCCCTACCATCAATGCAGCAACTTCATCGACCGTTGGCACATTATATTGGTGAGCATCCTTTATTCGAGAGGCAATGAGACGCAATTTCAGATCCATGGGAACACCTTCTATTGCTATCATATCCCTTGCCATTTTGAACACTTCAACATAAGGATTGATATTGTACATCATGGTTAACAACCGATCCAACGTCGTTGGATCAAGCGATGGCATAATGGCATGGCGGTTTTGATGTTCACATTTCGTATCATGAATGTACAACTATGTAAACTGTGGACGTTATCCTTCGGCAGGACATAAGGATCCGATTTTGTGATAAAGCTCACCTTGGATGCGAAAGGAGTATGGTCCAGGGCCTCTTGTTACCGACTCATCAACTTTGGCACCGAATGAAGTGAATGCCAACACTGAATTGTACATGCGAATCTGATCTCGAAATTTGACGGCACTAGCATCTTTGCTGGTTAAAAGAACTTCTAGCTTTTGTGGTGTTGCAGGAAGATTCGGCAACAAAACTTTGCCATTCTCACAACACAGAGAAAATTGTGGGTTGTTGTAATTCGACTTTGCCAATCATTTTTTGATCCACATCTTCACATTGTAGAATCCACATATTGTGTCCATTTCTCCACAATCCCATCGTCCCGTGGCTGACACGTATTCGTCTCTAAATAATCGTAATGCATCATTGCCAAGAGAAGGTTGTGCACGTGTTGCCACTTGTTGTACGGTTCATCGTTCTCGACATAGACGATTACTTCGTTCTTGCGACGTTTCAAATGGCTCGGTCGACTTTGTACGTTGCTTGGCACGTCGTTTTCTCTGTAGGTGATTACAACGTTAATAATAATAAGGGAGCATTCTATCACACTATTCTCAATTTTCTTTTTAAATGGCCATATTTCGAAAACCAAATTGGAAATTTTCTTGCCATATTTGGAATGTGATTTTTTAAAATTGGTAGCATTTTTATTATAACTAGTTTTTTTATTATTTAGACAGGTTCTAGAAATCTGTCGCCATTTAATGCTAAATCCCTCTTGGTATGCTAGCCAATAACAAAACATCAAAAAAAGTATCATTGTTATCAATATGGATAGGTTTGTAGAACCTATCGCCATTTAATTCCAAATCCCTCTTAGAATGCTCACATGTGACGTAATGTCAAAATTTTGGAAAAAAAAAAACAATCAGCACCTCACTCCATCGTAAATTTTAATATGAGGAATTAGGTTTTATTTCAATTTTCAATATTTTCATTTTTTAAAATAATATGTAGTTGTTGATTTTAAACTTTTTTTAAAATATATTTATAATTATCATTATTACTAAGTAATTATGGGTTGGCCATTTGTTTGTTTTCATTTTGGGAATAAATTTTTATTGTTGGTTGTGGGTTGTTCAATTCACCATTAGGCCATATGAACAAGGGGTTTTTCTTCTTTCTTTCAATTTTGTGATATCAAAAGTTTGGAAAATTTTCCCCAAAAAATTGCAAAAGTAGTTGAACTTACATTAAATTTTTAAAAAATTATAAATTATTGTGTCAAGAATGAAACAAAAAATTTCAAAAAACAAAAAAAAAGTGAAATATGTTTATATATATATATATATATATAATAATCAAAAGAACAATTGGGAATAAATAAGAGCATCTTCACCAAAGCTACATGTTGCTTTACAATAATTGATCATTTTTTTCACTATGAAAATCAATGAAAATTATGTGGGTTTTATCAAAGAATTATATGGGAGAAAATTACGTGGATCAAAACTTCGGGTGTCAAACTTGAATCAAACAACCATGTCATTTTTGTTGTTTTTTTTTCCCTTGATATTTGGAAATGATGGATCACTTACAACAAATGACAAGGAGATAATAATTGTATTTTTTCAAAACTTAATTTTGTCAAAAAAATATTTTTATTTATTTTGTTGGTTTTTTTTTGTGGGAAAGAAATTCATGTTTTTTAATGAAAGATTTTTTTAATGTATTTAACAACTAATATATGGTGGTATTTGTTGTTCCTTTTCATATATATTTGTTTCACAAATGTAATTGCATGTGGGTAATAGTATATTGGGGTTGTTCTTGTTTAAGTCCAAATGTAACATTTGTTACATATATTATTGCAAAAATGCCGTGAGATGAATTATTCATCTATTGCATGATATTTGTAAATGTGTATTCTAAGTGTTTGACATTGACTATATTAATTTGTAGTTTTATGATATCATCCAATAATTTTTAGTTATTGATGTATTGAATTGTATATGATTCATTATCAATCACATTGATGTATTTTATTTTAATTAAGATTCAATGATTGTTGTTTATGAAATTGTGTTGAAAACAATTATGTGTATGTATTTATGTATAGTTTCTATGATTATGTATGTGTGTTGTTGGTATCCTAATGATTTTAGTTGGTCAACATATATAACATTTGCATAACTATTGCCCTATGTCAATCATTTAGCCATCCATTTGGATCAAGAAGGGTGTTTTCATTGAGTTTAATTAATTGGATATCTTTGAGCTAACAAGCATCATCATTAATAATGTCGTTGTTTGAATCATCATTTATAGCAATCACCTAATTGATTACCCAATGAACAGTAATTGATATCTAGTGACAATAACAAATTTCATCGATGAATGTTTTGGTGTGTTTGATTTCAATATGATATTAGAACATTCTTGATGTGGTGTGAATGGTATTACATTTTAAACTAAGTCAAGTGTTATGTCTTGTAATACATGCTTTTTAATGAATTCATCAAAAGTAGTTAATATCTTGATAGGTAAGTGCATCGAGAGGTCTTGTTGTATCCATGGGATATCTATAAGGATTATATGTTGAATGGAATTGGCATTCTCATTATCAATTCCTAATTTATGATACAAAATATTGGATATTAAATTACTTTCATTCCTTTATGTAATAATTTAAATTTGTAACATATAATCTTCCTAGTTGTATTTTTTTCCTTTTTTATAAATCAAAATAATGGAAATGTAGTTTTAGTACCTCTTGAAGTACTAACCATGCTTTTAGAAAATTTAAATTAGAAAACAGGGTTCATCTAGTATTTATAAGAGCCTAAATGATGCAAAAAGTTCAATTTAACTATGGGATGAATGTTATTAAAAGACAAAATGACCAACAAATAAAATTGTATTAAATTATTTTGTATTTTTAATATACCCATTTCAGGGCAAACATTTCATAAGCAAGGTGTCAAGTGGCTAAAAAATCATCATGTATCTAGGTGGTTATAATATTTTGGAATGACAATTTAAGTTGGCTATTGGGAGAGAACTAGTTTTAATAAGGTCCACATAACTTGTATTTTACACAATCATCAATTGAGAGAAAATATTTACATTCACAATTCAAACCTTAGACACATGACACCCTTTATTAACTTTATCAAGTACTCCACAACATTCTTCAAGGAATAAAGCAAACATATGACATAAAAATCAACAATTGGACTTTCTGTCATTTGATTATTAAAATTTTCATTTGAAAACTTTGATTGGGCACTAATAAAAATGATCTTGAATAGATGGAAAGGTGAAACAATGTCATATATAAAAAAAAGGTATTTTGTCATTTGGCCTAATTTTTAGATTTGATTTAAATGCAAACATCTTCATAGGTTGTCCATGATTTTATTGGGGTCAATACACTTATCAAAATATGCATATAAGTTTTACCTATCAATGCCATAATTTGCTTCACAAAATGTTGTATGTAATGTGACAATTTCATACATGAAATATGATGTGCTGTCATGGGGAATGCCTTGCCCATACAATATCATTAAAATACCATGCACCACTAATCACATACATTTCACCTTCTAGAATTATGATATATTTGTCATTTAAAAAGAATATTTCCCATTCAAAGCAATTATAAAATCAAATTTTGGAATTGTTATATGCAATGTTCTCCACCCAAAAAATTACATAAATTTATGACAAATAGTATTTTGTGGTCACTTTAGCAAATTAACACCACGTATTGTGTTTGAAATGGAAATTCCAAAAATGGAACATGTGTTGCATCTATTGGATTAATTCTTACAAAAGCATTAATTTAATTTGGGTCTTATAAAACATTTGTAAGAAGCATATTGTTCATTCAACATCAAGTTCTAAAAAGGCTAAAGTGAAAATCCCTATTTTTCCTAAATATAATTATGAAAAAATTAATCACAATTTTTGTGATCAAATTTTGTCTTCAAATAGTAATATGATAGGTCAAACTTTTGGATTTGTGTAATTTTCAAAAGATAGAATTGCACGTATTTCATTATACATTTCTTTATTCCATTCACATTTTCAACATTCTTTGTTTTCACTTGCATTAAACCAACCATTCAATTGTGTCATCCACAATTTCTTTTCCATGCTTGCACCATTGAAGGTTTTAAAAGTTAACAAATCATGATCCATTTTCATTTTTCAAGTCTTTTCTTTTAATGAATATGATATCACCCACTTATTGAAGTTATGTGATGAATTACTTTTTTAAAAAAAAGATATATTACAATCTCATATGGAAGAATTGTAATACAAGATCTTACCGCTGGATCTAATTTGAAATCAACAAAATAATAATATGAACAATAGTGGATGAAGATTAAAGACATTTTTCATAAATGGTTTTTTTAAATAACAAGAATTTGCTACTGAAGTTATGTCCAATAGATTATACACCAAAACATAATATATATGACTACATTTACAACTACATTTGTAGTCATTTAGAACACTTGCAAGTACATGATTAGTAATGAATGCACTTGTGATTTTGATCACTAATCATTTTCAAGGTTGTATTCACAACTTAAGACATTAGTGATTGGGCCTCCATGATTATAATCATTGTGCATGTAAGCATGGAAGACATATCCAATGACTAGATGGACCAGCTTGACCCATTAGATTAGTTTTAATTAAATGCAAAATAAATAAATAAAATTATCACTAAAATGTTCACACATGGCAAGTTACAAGTTCAAGAAATGACAACACATGGCTTACCCTAGGTTGGCCTAGGCCAAGTATGCTAGGTATACGGTAGGTAGCCTACCCTAGGTTGGCCTAGGTGAAGTATGTCAAGCCTTGGGTAGGTGACCTACCCTAGGTTGGCCTACATTAGGCAACCTAATCTAGGGAGCCTAGGCTAAACAACAACTTAGCCTACCTAGCTTAAATCACCTAGGCTAAAAAATGGACCTAGGAGCCTAGGTAGTTAAACCTAAAAAATTTGGCCTACAATAGGCACCTAAACCACCTAGCTTAGACTAAGATAAAATAGGTTGCAAAAACAAGGATTTGATCCCTTCATTTCCAAACTGAAGGGCAAAATCTTTATCATTGCACCATTTTTTTTTATGTAACATGAATTGTAACCACATTTTGATAAACATATTTTTTAACCTACCTAAATGACCTACTCAACCTACCTTAAATTACCTAGGTTACTTATATAGATGATGCAATTTATGCACTCATGAAAATCAAATACATGATAAAACTCTAATGGATCTTACCACACCCTTAATACAACATTAACATTTATTAGCTCAGTTTTAATATTACTTTAATAAAACCTCAATATTATCACCTAGATCTATATCCCTAATATGCCCTTTTTATTAAAGATATATTTTGACAAACCTTAATATACCTTTGATACACTTTATAAATATATTCATAATACATGCATAATATATTTTTAATATGTTTAAAATATTCCTTTGGGACAACTTCAATACAATAATAAACACATACCTATCCACAAATTTGTAATACACTTAGGCACACCACTAAGGGCTATGTCCACACCCTAGTAGTCCAACTAAGTTTGGTTCCATTTGAATTAATGGGACATATAAAGATGATTGATAATGAAAATAATTTTAAAGGTAGGATGAAAAAGTTGGTAATTGCAAATGTAGTCATAACATAGTTGCAAAAATCATCAAAGGTCAAAAATAATTGCAAAGATTATTTAAGCTAGTTGTAAATGACAATTAGTTGCACATGATTGCAAATGCATCACTTGCATTTTGGGGAATTTCTTCTAATGTTAGGGGCTACATAGGATTTACTCAAGCTACTTGAATTTCCTAAAGCTACATAAGGGTATATGCACTTTAGGGTGGACTAAAAACAATAGATGTGGAGTTCATATTTTTTCCTTTTATGGGTTTTTAATTTGAAATTTGGTTTTTCGCAAAATTCCCACTTAGCTATGTGGTTTGTTTAAAATCATTGATGAGTTTAGTAAGTTTTTGCGCTTCATGTTGTAATGCTCATCGTTGGCTTTGCAGTTTTATTTTTAAATTACCTTTGTCATTTTTGTGTGTATGTGCATCACATCACTTGAGCATCTATCATTTTCATTTTTGCAAAAAAATTATTGTTACAATGTTAAGTGTGATGCCACCACAAGTGGGCCCAATGATTGCATCAAAAAAATTATAAAAAAAGAAGGCGGGAACTCTTTAAGTCTAAATGCAAGGGGTTTCACAACACCATTATACACGAAGGTCCCTGAGCTATTTAATGACAATGGAACTTGCAGCTTTTCAAGGAGAGATTTTGTAGAAAAGTATGATTTGTGTTGCTTAGGTATGAGCCCCAAGCATATTAAGATACTAAAAGATTGCATGAAAAAGGAAATTGATAAATGTTTTGGCCTTGTTGTGAACAAAAATGGGCATAGGTACATTGAATGTTTAGATCCAAAGCTCATTGCAAAGGTTGGGAAGCTTTGGATGATAATGCATCAAAAACCGTATGTTCTTGCATTTAGGCTCATTACATTAGGTATGGCTAGGGGCATTGTGTGTGAGGAGAAGGCAAGCAATTGAACTAGGTAACATATGCCAAATGGATTAATGTTGAACAATTTTGACATGCAAAAGCAAAAGGTGGAGTTGGTGTTGACGATCAACTTTAGGACATGTATGATGAAGGAGAACAATTTGAAAAGGAGGAGGTAGATATGCAAGAGGTGAACAAACAAGGCTTGCCATCAACAAACTTGAAATTGTATATGGCATTTTCGCAAAAATTGTTTACCATAGCCAAACAAGCCTTTCTTTCTAAAAAGAAAGGCAAAGAGGACATGGTGCTTGTTGATGTTTGAGCTTCCTCCCAAATGGAAAATAGGAAAAACCAATTGGTTTTTAGTCAAAACAAGCTTGATTCGTTGTTATTGGCATTAGAAGAAGAACAAACTAAAACCAGCCCTGATGCCTCTTGCATTCAAACATTGAGTGAAAAAATTAGAATGCAACGAAGCATTGTTGATTATTGCAATTTGCAACTAACAAAGGTACTTGGAATTTGAAAATATTCACAATGAAGCCGCAAATGCACACAACAACCTTGGTGTCCTAGAATAACAAGTTGTCATTTGTAGGTGACATGAAAATGTTATTCGATATTTGATAGGTAAACTCTAAGGGGAGATGATTATCGCAAAGGTTTATAGTTACAACCCTTCCTCCCTCTTGAGAACATTGAACCAATTCCAAGAACATGGATTGCTTTAGCAAAAATGTGTTTATGTGGATTAAGGTTTTTTCTTGTGTGGGTTGTTTGGTTTGCTTTGTGTAGGCATGTTGATCATGATTAGTGTGTTGTGTATCACTTTGGAACTTCAATTAAGTGTGTTCAACAAGGATGTTAAGAGGAGATGCACGAATCATGGTGGATTTCAATAGGTTTGAAAAAACCAAATCTTTCAGCTCCCATTGAATATGAAAGCAATAACATGACCACAAATGCATATCAACTTCAAACACGTAATCATAAAGGTGCAACTTTGACCTTCTCATTCATCATAAGTTTTTTATTGTTATTTGGAAGTGGGTAGTTTATTCAAATGAGGTAGTTGTTGAATGGACTTAGATCTATGTAGATGTTGTTTAAATCCATCCAAGTTACTTAGGTTAACACTTGATCCAAATCACCATGTCCAAGGATAGGTTGTAAGCAATTATATGTAGCATGGGAGTCCTTAGAATTGCTTTAAAAGTAGTTTCCTATGCACAATGTAGTTCTAAAATCCATAAATCTGAAATTTGCAACATTTGATGTATAGTAGGAATCCACATTATGTTTTCATAAGCTCTATAAGAACATGTGTTGTCCTTCAAATTTGTTACATGCTTCTTGATAGTCCATTTATATTCCATTAATTGTTGTTGTTAATTCCAGTAAGACATAATAAAAATACATAATTTATTTTTATTTTTAGCAGTCCTTTCATGGTCCTTTTTTTACATAAGATTCCTAATAGTTCCTTCATGGTATGTTCTTTTAACCTATGATTCCACAAGTAGTGAGCAAAGATATGGATATTAGTATGAATTTCTTTTAGTTTATATATGAGTCCACTATAATACATTAAATTATCCATACATATTTGTTCATGTATGTTTTTGTTTCAGAAGAGTCCATAAGTAATCAATGAAGAATATGTTTGTTACTAATGTTAATGGAGTCATTTGATTATTGGTAGACTTTGAATTTAATTTTAAGGACTCTCATTGCAATGTTGGATTGCATTAATTATACAAAGTTCATGTTAATGCGGTCATTAATCTCAATGGCACCTAATAATTGTCCCCATGTGTCTTTCTTGGGCACCCCCTCCAAGACAAAAAATTGATACCCCAAGCCCAAGTGTTGGCAACTTTCATGTGAAGGACCAACATAGGCGCTTGGCTATTGTTGATGGTGAAGTTACAACTCCTGGTGGGAAAGGTAAAGACAAATTAGTTGCTAAAGGGATTGACATAACCCCTACACCAAAGGTATTAGACAAGGTTATGATCAAGAAGGATGTCATGAAAGAACTAAAATTGCCTAACAATGTTACAATGGACAAGGATTTGCATGCTACAAATAGTCAAATGAAGATTCAATGGTAATTTCAAGTCAAAAGGATGTTGACCAAAAAGAAGTTGAGGAATATCATAACCTTTGTTTTGAACTTGCTATAAACAAGTCATTGTAAGAAGATGCAGAAGATGGTAGTGTAATCATTAAACATCTTGCAAGGTAGAAGTGAAAGTTTAATTCTCTAAAAAAACAAAGGAATAATATTGTGAGGCGTTCTTGCACACCTTCAACATGAAGATATGCACTCACAAAACCTGCTTGGAAATGGAATTACTATGTAGTTATGGTTTAACAAATAAGGTGGTTCAATGTAATGCAATGAAGTTCATTAAGAATTTAATGCGTTATGTCCAATCGGAAGATACAAAGAGATTGTGGGAGAATCGCACCTCACCACGATGGATTGTGAAGGGGCATTATGTTGATGTTCATTCAATGTCACGCTTGATGGTTGAACCCCTTTTGTTCCATTCGTCATAACATCTACATACAACCTCCTAATCTAACATGCATTGGATTTTTGAAAAACTAATATAAAAAGGAGCCATGTTACAAAATCTTATAAGTTTTTATTTTTTTGATCAAAAGTTAAGCTTTGGGACTAAAAATCACTTTGCTTAAATTGAGGAAAAAAACAGCCAATTTTAACCCCCTCTACTTTCGGCAAGTGTAGCTCCCTTACAGCAAACCCGATGATGTTAAAATTTGGAGAGAACCTTCTACACCTCCTAAATAAGAACGATTTTAAGTTTGACACAATTCTAACAGTGGATTTGGGAAGAACAACTATTTGAAATAAAACTCCAGAGGCTTTGTCATGGAAATCCTTCCATGAACTCCACTATAAACACCCTTTACTTCTGGCAAACGTAGCTCCCTTACAGCAAACCCGATGATGTTGAAATTTGGAGAGAACCTTCTACACCTCCTAAACAATACTTGTTTTAAGTTTGACACAATTCCAACGGTGGATTTGAGAGGAACAACTATTTGAAATAAAACTCCAAAGGCTTTGTCATGGAAATCTTTCCATGCTTATTTCTTGCACACATCTTTTCCATGAACAACACCTTTCCACACATAAGAATTAATCTTTTCCTCACACATTCATTATCTTCCTTTCCCCCTCCCCCAACACAAGATACTCCTCTCTCCTTTGGTAAACCTCCATGACCTTTCCTTGAACTTGTTCCCTTTGTCCAATGGAAGCTTCAAAATCCTTCCTTTCAATTCTCATCCTTCAAGAACCAATGAGAATTTAAAATGGTTTGCCCTCCAATTGATTTTAGGATGATAATTATTAAGCCCAATGAGACATAAAAAATATTCCATCCTCCAACCAAATAAGATGATAATCCTCATGACTAATGGGATTGGAGGACTCATCCTTCCCCTTATCTTGGATATTTTGATGAGGTTCTTGAGTTTGATCCTTATTTTTTATGTCCGTTGACCCTCACATCCTACTTCTTCATCCTGATTATTTCAAGTAATTAACTATTGGGACAATTTATCGATAGTAACAAGTAAACATCCTTGAGTCCTTACTTGATTAATCAATTCAATGGTTGAAGTAACATCCCTGCGTACCATTTACTCTTTTGATATCCCCTACTTATTTTTTCTTCCATGCATTAATTAACTATGTAGTACATAGTAAATTGGAATTAAAATTTGCATCACCAAAAACCCCCACATACTTCTTGATCCACCGTCGAAATTAGGGTTTGATGAATCCATTAGATTCAGGATGTTCAAATTTTCATGAGGTTATGTTGTCACTCCCACACCTTATGCTTACCCTAATTTGTTAAATAAAAATATCTCGACCCCTTCTGAACGCAAATATCACATTATTTTTGCTACCTTCTTGGTTTTTATTGATGTAGGTGAAAATTTAGTCATGGTGGATAATGTCACTACGCCCTCGAATCCTCCAATTTCACTAATAAAAAAGGAAGAGCTTGAAAAAACACCGCTTGACGTGAATGTCTCTCAATGGTCGTGCGAAGAAAAATCGTCCAAAAGAGTGGTGCGCACTTGAGTCGATCGTTTAGCATGGGATCGTCGATTGTCTCCAAACCCACATGTCTTAACAATCTATTTAGAATTTGTTCCTACTTATGGAACTGCACCATAAAGGTTTGAAAAGTGTTAATGTGAAAACGACAATGTTCGTTTTCATTGTCGAACTTGAGTTCCCGGTGATGGCCATTATCGTTGGCTACGAGGCCTAATCAACCCCCTTTCCATGGAGCATCGAGTCAAATACCTAGCTCGCACCATTCGTCGGATTCTAGAGTTTTTGCAATTGTGAACTATCCCCTTTAAGTTGTTTACTATGTTATAATTCACTTGAGGCCACTCAGATGGAAATGTTAATACCTAAGTTTGATTTTGATTTTATTTAAGAGTCTAATAGAAATGAAAACTAAATAAAGATGTATTAGGACTGCATCTTAGAAATCTTTCAAGTACATCATTCGTGCTTGAAGATTATTCTACAGACTAACTTAATATTGTCATGGCGAAATGTTATTGTTAATTATGGGCTTGTATTCTCAATATATCAATAAATCACATCTAATTCTACATCCCCTTTCCCTTCCCTACAACATAAAAGGATAATGCATTTTAAAAGGTTTATTGGGTCCTAAAATTAATTAAGCCTTACATCAATTTAAATAAAAAAATCTTCTACGCTAAAATATCCAAAGGCTAATTCAACTCTGAATAATTATTACTTAGAGGTTTATTAACATTCAAATCATTAATACTAAGGAAAACTATGGAACTAAAGCTTAACAATTTGTGGTATTATAATCCATGACTCACAAATACACTAATAAATGAGTGGGTGTCTACTACAAAAATAATTCATTCAACTACTCACAATGTTGTTAAATGTTCTAAAACCTGAAGGAATAACTAGATTGTTCCATGGAAAAGAATATGTGCATGGTTCACATCTATGAGTTAGAAGTGATATAATGTGCAAGTTTTTAAAAAATCATGCAACATGAGCTTGTACACTAATTTTCTTGTCTTTTGTATTCCTATTTTGCAAGTGTCAGGAATTGTAGTTTTCCTTTATGCATATTAGAGGTTACTAACTTCCACAACTTTCTACATAAGCTAAAAATTATTTTTGTAAGGTCCTTTTCATGTTCCTTGATTGAATGTGGCTATGTCCAAGTATGCCAAAGAAATATATTTTGATTCATGTGTCATAGGGTTTCTTGGTAAATCATATATATTTAACATCATAGGTTTGTATTTGATCCTAAAATGAGTGTAATATAGTTTCAAGAACTAGACAAAATCTTCTTTAACACTTGTTTCAATTGTTGAGATGTTGATGATCAATGTTATGATGAAGGTGTTAGTGTGCAGGTCCATATGTTGTGGCATTGTCTTTAATAGAGTTGTCATGTGAAATTCAATGAGTAGTTGAAATTCAATGAGTGACCAGTCTTTGAATTCCATGGGTAGTGTGGATTGGCATGAACTAATCAAGATTTCTATCATGTCTGAAACTTCATTTGTTAGGTCAAAGTTACGGACGTGATGGAAACTTCGAACTGGCCTTAATGGATCAGTTTGTTGCAAAAGAATGTTTGTTGTGGTCATATTTACATGTGTAGGTCCATTGTTATAAAAGGATGAAAATTGTGTGGAAGCTACTTAGGCAAAAACTTGACAATTTTAATGTTCAACAAATGGCAGCAAAGGCATGTTATCCCAATATTATTATGTTGTCAACTTGATCAAATGTTCACAATTTGTAACTTTTTACATGCATTGCTTGTTGTTGTGTTCATTATCTTGGATTATAAAATTTGATGTAATGTGTTTAGCAAGTCCTTTTTATTAATTATCTTAAATTCAAATGTGATGATTTGCATAGTGTCATAACCAAATAGTGTCAACTTGATATCACACTAGATCAACATTGAAATGAACCCTACTACTCATGGTCCTTTAACTATTTACAAAAGTGAATAATGTTCCACTTAGATTATGGTTTCTAAATTGTTTTGTCACAATTTTGGAGATGAGGTATTCTACAAAAGGTAGTCTAATTCTTTCTCACCATTGTGATGATTATAGGTCAAATATCAGGCCTTTATGATCATGTTGCATGTTCCATTGGCAGTTGTCATGTGCTTAGGACTTTCATATGATCACAATGATCACATGCATTTCAAAAATCTCAAGGAATTTTCTCATTGTTGAAAATCTTTTGTAACAACTTCCTTGTTATTTGATTATCGGTTACGCTATAGCAAAAGCCTTGAAGGGAATATGTCTTGATTATGGGAAAGAGTTGCACAGATTGGTGAAAGTTTGTGAGGTGACATTTGTATTCACCTTTCATTAGCAGTTGCAACACTTACTATCAAGATTCAAGAGGGCCATGGGTGTTCTTATACTACTTTTATTAGCCCTCTTATCAAGAAGTCTTGTAAGTTATTATAATCTTTATTTTTAGGTAGGAAAAAATAGGTCAATATTAGTTTGATGCAGAAGCTTTTTTTTTAAGCAATCCAAATAGCTAATGATGCTATAAAATGGCCATTTGTGACTTAGGAATGCCTATGTTATGTTTCATAGTGGTATGCAATTTACATTCATACATAGTGGTCCCCAAAGAATCTTTAGCTAGTTCATAGTATTGCACTTGTACACGTAAGTCACCAAGGAATATTTAGGTTTTTCTCATAATGATTTTCAAGACTTGTACAAGTGACTAAGGACTACATAAATAGGATATTCAAAATGGACCCACTTTTCTGCTTGATTTCAAACTCTTAGATTGAGTAACCTTAGTTTTAATTTACCTAGATACAACTTGTTTAAATGAATATATTACTATAAATTAAATGAAAATTCTTTTTGCTTCCCAAATACCTTTAATTTCATTAAATTATTCTTCCAAGTTTCTTTTTGTTCACATGATACATGTTTGTATTCTATTATGACAAAATTTGTATACAATTTTTTTTTAAAAATTCAACATAAGTATGTAAACATAAGTAAGCATAAGCATTTTGATTGAACATATATATTTGATTCTATAAACATAAGTATGTGAGCATAAGTAAGCCTAAGCATTTTGATTCAACATGTCTGTGTAATTCTATAATCATAAGTATGTGAGCTCATAACACTAATAGAAATATCGTCACATGTGACTATCGTTTGCAACTAGTTTTTAGTTACAAGCAACATTTGCAACTAAATTGGTTGTATTAACAAACAACAAGTCACATGCAACGGATGAAGTATTTTTTCATCAAATACATATATGGCCATTGTATAATTTATACGTGAGTGATCTTGCAATTAAAATTGCAATTATATTAGTGACCAATTGCATTTTGCCATGTGGCACCCACTTAGACCTACACCACATGGCACCTATATAATTTACATGGCACATAAGTTTAGACATAGGCCACATGGCGCATGTTTAAACCTAGGTGCCACATGGCACTTAGCTTACATGGCACCTAAGTTTAAACATGTGTCACATGGCACCTATCTTATTTAGGTCTACACATATGCCATGTGGCACTTAGGTGTAGACATATGCCACATGCCATTTTTAGGCCTAACCTAGGTTAGGCCTGGACTTAAGCCACGTCACACCTAGGCTAGGTTTAAACCTAGATCACTTAAGATAGGCCTAGACTTAAACCACATGTCATTTACTAAAAATACCATATTTCTTTTTGGGTTTAATTAAGGTTGAACCTTTCTTATTGGTTCATTCCAAAATGCAATTGCATTTTAATTTGTACATTGTGCTCCTAGGGCACCTTTTTATGTAGTTGACAAAACTAAAATGGGAAGCAAACATATGGGATTAATTTTGTAGCTACAACTAATCATGCAACTACTTGGGCTACTAATGACTACTTAACTTAACCTACTAGTTCTAACCTAACTTACAACTTATTAACCTAGCCTATTAATTAACACATTTTATGATGTGGCACCTAGTTTAATCATGTTGCCATATGGCATGGAAAAAGGTTAATTAAGTGTCACATGGCATGGTTTAAGCCTAACCTATGTCCCATGTGGCATGTCATATATAGTTGCCACATGGCATGGCCTAAGCCTTGCCTAGTTGCCATATGGCATGTCCTAGACTTAACATATGTGCCACATGGCATGGCATAGCTTAACCTAAGTGACACATTGCATGTCATAGGCCTAGCCTAGGTGCCATGTGGCATGACCTAGGCCTAGCATATGTGCCATGTGGCATGTCCTATCCTAGCTTAGCCTAGGTGCCACATGGCATGGCTTAGGCTGAGCATATGTGCCATGTAGCATGTCCTATGTTGTGCCTAAGTGCCATGTGGGGTGGCTTAGACCTAGCTTATGTGCCACGTGGCATGGCCTAGCATATGTGCCATGTGGCATGGCCTAAGCTTAACATAGATGCCAAGCCATGCCACATGCCACTAAGCCTAGGCTAGGTACCATGTGGCCTAGGCTTATAGGTGGGTATGTATATATATATTTATATAGGTATGTCCTTGCTAACTAGGTAACTTAGATACCTTATACAACTAGCATGTGACTGTATTGGTTACAATTACAACTAAATGTATATACAATGTTGTAAAAAATACAAAGACATTATAAAAAATAATACAATTTAAGGATGAAATAGGTCACAATTGCAACCTAGTTGAAAAAAAGACCAAATTTCATCCAAATTTGAATAGTAGTTGCATAGGCAACCATTTGTAGTTACAAGTGAGATTTGATTGCACATAGTCGCACAGGGAGGGGTTGCCAACGGCAAGATTTCTAATAGTGTAAATAAACATAAACATTATAATTAAAAATAAATCTATGTGATTATGTAAGCATAAATATGTGAACATAAGTACAATAATCATAAACATTACGATTCAACATAAATATACATGATTCAAATTACATCAAAAGTAAATTGATTCAATATACTTGCATAATTTTAGTTTAGACCTACTAGGCTCAACATACCAACATACCCAATAGACATGCATTTACATTTAATTGTGCATTCAATTATCTATAAAAAAAAAAGATTATTTGAACTTGTAGAATTCTTGATACAATTGTTTTAAAACTTTCTTTTCAAAGTTAATTGATATAGAATGTGCTATAACCATGAACTAATTGTAGAAAAAACCTGCATACTAGCATTCAATTGCTATAACTTTAAAAACATGGGAAGATTACAAAAGTTATCACCTATCCTGGAATGACTTAATATGTCATAACAAAGACTTGCTTGTAAAAGTGCACATGTAGGAGATGCAACCATAACAGTTCTTTTCCACATGAACTATGTTCAATTGGAATATCTAAAAGTAACAAACATCAAAATAGTAGTCCAAGAATGCACAAAATAATTGCATAACACCATGAAAAAATGAATGGAGAATTGCATCATGGTTTTTTGTAGAGAAGATGAAATACTTGAAATTGACGCAACAAAGCCATTCCCTTACAACCATGTTTTCTAGACAAGTATGTATGTACTACCTTGATGACCTCCTCTAAAGCCAACCCTTGACACAATTTTGCAACAAACTTGGCTTAAATTAATTCAACTCAGTATTGTTGCTTAAAAAATGAACCTTTATTTTCCATTAGTCTTTTTAAAGTCCCCTCAACAACAAAAGGCTCCAATATTGTATATTGAATACAATATTTCTCATTGTTGACTTTTGCTAACCAATGTTCATCCTCACTATCCATATCATACACAACTAGTGTGTTTGACAACACCATGTCCATCTGGTCAAGATCCACTCCACCAATGTACTTGGCAAGAGGTCACATGAATTGGTTTATTGGATCCTTTGGCACGCAATCCTTAATAGATGGCACCCCACGTATAAGGATGTGACATACTGAAGTTGCCTTAACATTGGATGCTGAAAACAATCCTCATGCATCTCTTTGAAAACTTGCCATTGTTTTTTGTCATCAAATTCCAAGTTCCATCTCTTGCCACCCTTCCATATCATTGCATGTGTAACGATTGGTTGTACCTAGTCAACATTATGGATTGCTCAACCTTGTGTGCATAAACATTCTCTCTACCTAAGTCACACTAAAACAACATCTAACCTTCCATGTGCAAGTATGCATGGAGACCACAAAAAAAGACAATTGTCACATTTAGGGCTAGCATGTATGCTCGACATGACCTTGGGAGCTAGCATAACTAAGAATGGCATTATGGAAAACATACACAATTATACCCTGAAACCACACACAAACACACCTCTAAGGAAAAGCTAAGGAAATAGGTACAGATTGCCATGTATGAACTTCTTAAAACCATTATGTCCATAGCGGAAATCCTACACAACTTGTTTAAACTCATTTGAATTCATAACGAATGGCCCATATTGGGCAACTTCTTCATTCAATGGCTTCCCAACAACCAATACAAAGTGTGAAAAACCACTCGTTGTATTCCATGCATTTATTCCATCACCATCCCCTAATAGCACTGTGTGATTTGGCCCAATGTTTTGGTCATCTGGTTTTCCCAATATAATGTTACCTTCCAAACTTACACAAAGGCATTCCAACCCTGTGGAATCAGTTGATGAAGGACAAAACTTGGCTACATGGTGAAATCCAAATACAAATTAAAGTAGGTGTACAAGTAAACACAAGTGATTTGACTCCTAGTGATTCACTTGCTATAATTATTACTTGAACACCGTCCTTCTTTGCCTTTGGAACATCTTTTGATTAAAGTTTTTGATAATTTGGAGGGATCTTACTCCAACACCCAAAGCCCCAACATGTTATCAACCAATGTTTTTTTGCACCTCAAAAATTCAATGTGGAGCATAATCAATCTCACACTTGGTGTGAAATTTGTAGTCTTCGAGACCATAAAATTTGCAATTCATTGCATGCAAAAGTGAGAAGTGAAAGAGCCATTAGGTATTCCTTATCTTGATGTGGGTGGTCAGGAAAGCCAACAAGACCAATTGTTACAAAACATGTTTCGCTAGCAAATCTATTACCACACAATAATATTTTGAACCATTTGAACTTTTCATCTTTTATTTTTGTTTTACATGTTAACAAAATCCATGTGCCTCAAATTATCTCATATCATGACCACAAAATGATTGCAATATGGTTATGTTTAGACAACTCATCATTGGAATGTGTGTTATGATATTGTGATACAACACGACAACCACTCATTTGGTCCATGGTCCATCACACCATTTACTACCTCAATCATTTAATTTGAAAATGAAAGAGGTGTTTTCTAAACATATTTGAAGAATGTGATGACTACTTCTATCATTCATTGTTACCAAAATATCAAACACCAAGCCAATTTTTTTGGACCAAAAAATAAAACAACAATTTCAATATCAAACTACCAACATCCAACCTTGATCTTGACACAACTGCAACTCAACATTGACTCCTATCTCAATGCCATCCTTTATTAATTTCCACATTTGAATCCCACTGGGCAATAAACACAAGTGTTCATTCTTCCTATACATTTATGTCTACATAGTTTACTTAGATATTGATTTACAAATTCCATAGTTCAAATTTGTTAACATTAATCTTGATTACATACAAAAAGAAGACAATATATGTCACATTCATCAAAAACCAAAATGGCCATTTGTGTCCAAGGAGTACCTCGGTTCTATTTCATAGTGGTCTGCAATTTGCATTTGTACATAGTGACCCAAAGAATCTTTCACTAGTTCATAATACTACACTTGTACAAATAAGTCACCAAGGAATACTTAGGCTCTTCTCATAATGGTTTTCAAGACTTGTACAAGTTATTAAGGACTATATAAATAGGACACTCAAAGTGGGCTGTGAGGAATTATTGCACACCTTCACCATTAAGATATGCACTCACATAAAAATCGGTTGGAAGTGGAACTACTATGTAGTTGTAGTCTAACAAATAAGTGGTTCAAAGAAGTAATGAATTCACTAATGATCTAACACGTTGTGTCCAAGTTGAAGATACAAAGATAGGGTGAAAGAATCATAACTTACCATGATGGGATATGAAGGAGCCGTATGTGGGTGTTCAATTCCATGTCGCGCTTGATGGTTGGAACCTTCCGGTTCAATTGTCATGACATCTACAACAACCTCTTAATCTAACATG
>Ga0116227_10006770_pt1 | contig 22940 bp, 12 predicted proteins | sample S1TSphgellanicum_FD_89693 | JGI IMG/M metagenome (GOLD analysis project Ga0116227, IMG submission 89693) | Host-associated microbial communities from peat moss isolated from Minnesota, USA - S1T2_Fb - Sphagnum magellanicum MG | ecosystem: Host-associated > Plants > Peat moss > Unclassified...
ACACAAGTAAATCAACTGATTGGAAGTGGATTAGCCATAATAAGTGTTGTCCACATTGACATATCACACAAGTAAATCAACTGATTGGAAGTGGATTAGCCATAATAAGTGTTGTCCACATTGCCATATCACACAAGTTAATCAACTAATCACAGATGAATTTAACGTATTAAGTGTTGCCCATGTGCCCTTCTCAAATGTAGGTACAACCTTTGTTGATAGTGTCCTTCACTTGATTGTCTCCCCGGAGCCTGGTGCCCTCGGTTAGAAACAAGCCACAGCCTCTAACTAACCAAGTTGTGGTTCAATAGCTTTGTAGTTCTAGATATCATGCACAAAAGGCAAGTTGTGGTTCAATAGCTTGTAGTTCCAGATATCATGCACAATTGAAGCTGACCATTTGAGAGCCAGAAGGGCATGGGGGTGGCGAACACTGGCACATGTGCTCATCATGATGTGCATAAATGTACAAAAGAGAAGGGGTGCAATTCCTCAACTTGGAAATAGATCATTGCTCTGACTGAGCTAACTCCCCTTTCTCCCTTTGGAAGGGTAAGCTTGTAAGCCTTTTTCCATATGTAGAAGAAGATTTTGTACAAATTCTTGAAGCAGTTTCCCATCCCTGTTAGGTACTTTGTTTTGGTGACAGTTTGAGCATTCATTCATGTGGTTGTGAAACAGCAGCAGCAGCAGCAGCTACCATTCATGATGGTTGGGTATGTGTAGTAGCTCTTCTCATTTTCATCTCATTTCTGACAATTCTGAATGTAGTAGTAGTTTTTCTGATGTGCCAGCATACTTCTGTTATCATAAGCCTACGGTCACCTCCCACATTGAATTTTTTTTTAATTAAAAAAATTTTAAATTAAAAATCAATTTTCTTTTTTTCCATAAAGCAATGTCCTTTTTGAGTTTTGAAATTACCATATTTTCCATGACCTATATATATATATATATATTGTAGCCTGTGGTCAGATTCCACATTGAAGAAAAATGATTTTTTATTTTTATTTCCAAAACTTCAATTCTTTCTCAAAAAAAAACATTTATTATTTTTCATGATCTATATTCTACTCTACTATGATATTGTCGTATGAGTAGTGAAATTATTCAGGTTATATAGCCTGTGATAACTATGACGGCTTTGAACAATCATCTCCTTCTTTAACTGAATATTTGAATAATATTTGTAATTGTAATTGGGAAAGAGGTGATCATTCCAAGCTCAATCTTATATGACTTAACAAAATTTTTTTAAAAATTGGGTCATGTGTCACCTCTAAAAGTTTACCATTGCTTCATGAGGATGTAAAGTAAGCAAGAAGATAGGCTTGTGTGAGATCAGCAATAACAACAACAACAACATCCACAAGGCTACTACAGACCTCAAAATAGATAAAGAGCTCAACCCTAGTAGTACCTTGGGCACCTTTTGGCTCATGTCTACACGAATAATTTATTTAAATTTCCCATTTTTGTAAAAAAACCGAATATTTCAAATTGATTCTTCACTTTTCCTTCACACAAAAATTTCTCTTTGAGAAAAACTGCTCTTTATTTATTTTTATTTTTATTTTTGGGGAAAAAAATTTCCAACATTTCTAAAAATAATTTAACTTGTGCTGAAGGTACTAGGAGGAGGAGGAGGAGGAGGAGCAGCAGGTCCACCACCTAGACCACCACGAGTAGTAGTGGTGGGAGGATGCCAGTTACGCTATAACTTTGGATGAAGTACAAGTTTCAAGTAGCCTGTGAAAATGGGTTTTGGACTTTCGACCCCATATTTATGCGCAAGCAAGCAAGCAAGCAAGACTGAAACAAAAGCGGGCTCCACAATGCCTGTAAAAAGAAGGCACAATGATTGATCCCGGGTGGTAAGATTTAAATAGTCTATCTACCTTATATACATTGTTCAAATTTTCATGTCTATTGGTAAGGTTGCCAAAACAATTAACACTCTATTGGAAACAATTAACACTCTATCGAAAACAATTAACACTCTATCTATGACACAATTAACACTCTATTGGAAACAATTAACACTCTATCTATGAAAACTATTAACACTCTATTGGAAACAATTAACACTCTATCAATGAAAACAATTAACACTCTATTGGAAACAATTAACACTCTATCTATGAATCTATGTTTTGACAAGATAAGTTGTAAAAACCCACATCGGGAGTGGGGAGTAGGAGTGTGAACGGTGCTGTAGTAAAAGGCCTTGATCTTTTTACTACTATAACTAACTACAATAGGCAGCAGCTGAAAATTTGCCCCCCACATCTGTCGTCACTTCACTTCACTTCTCCGAGTGTCCTTTTTGAGACACACATGACATGACATGACATGAAGAACAACAACAACAACTTTTTGTAAGAAGTTTGTCTCATAAAACACGGACATGAAGGAACAGTTTGCAAACTGTCCTTTTGTTATGAAAGTCCAAGGTGAGTGAAAAAATGGACCCAACATTTTACACCAAATTGTCCCCAAAAAGAGCGACATCATCCATCATCATCCGCGATGCTGTTCAAGTCGAGTTGAGTTCAAATGCTAAAGTAGCCTTCGTTTTCTTTTGCTGCCATCTTTTGCTTTCTAGGGATTATGTGACCCACCACCCACCCACTGGTGCACCATATCGTTGGAAAGCTGTTATGACTTGTGACTTGGTAGTAGTAGTTGTGGATCAGCAACTAATTCACAAAGTTGGAACCTTACGTACCTTTCGTGATATATAAATATATATATATATATATATATATGCCTTTTGTGCACAAGGCCAATATGGACCACCCCCCCCCAGCCCCAAATTGAGGCCCATGCTAGAACCACCAAAGGGTTTGCGATCCCCCCCCCCTTGGTTGAATAGGTTTGTGACCAAATGTTGTTGTATTGGGTTCGACTCTTGGTTCGACACACTTGTGCAAGACACATAGATAGATAGGTGTGTTGTATGAACAACAAGGTTGAGGGTCATAGGGCTATCAAGAATGCTCACCCCCATTAAGTGTCCAAGTTGGTTTTGCATGATTTGAGATTTTATTTTACGCTTGAAACTCTCAAGTCTCATCCAAACAGTCCAACTAGTTATCTACGTATGTGAGAGTGGGTATAAATATTAAGTAATAGTGTTGGTATGGTGGTATATAGCAATGTTGGATGATTATCATCTATTTTTTAATGATAAGCGTCGGATTTTATTTTTACAAAGGTGTTGAAAAACTTGGTTGTTTTTTTTCTTTATTTTTTATTTTAAAAATTTCAGAGATGAGGGTAATGTATCATTTTATTTTATTTTTAAAAAAAATTACAAACCAACTCCCCAAGTGCCAGTTCTCATAAATTTGAAATAAATGATTATCTAAAGTGGTGATCACTATGAGATTTTTTTTAATCACAAAAAACATTCATTGTTGAAAAAATAAGAAAACCATTTAGGCTTTAGAAATGGCACCACGTAAAAAAAATTTAAAAAAAAAAAAAACTCCTAAAAGCTTCGGATACTTCTAAAAATAAATGTCTTAACTGGGCAGGGTTTAGCCTAAATTAGTCTAAATTAGCCTAAATTAGCTAGGCAGTTTATGTACTAATTTAGGCTAATTTTCACACAAGAGATAACCGAGGATCCAGATATCAGTTCGATTAGGACCAAATTTGATGTTCACAAGGGTTCAAAATCTGATACTTGAGTGATACCCGGCCCTCCTTTCGATACCAGTCCCAGATGGGTATATAGACTTACATCTGGTATCAAGACGGGTATACATGCTTACATCTGGTATCAAGACGGGTATACATGCTTACATCTGGTATCAACACTTGGTAGGAAGGACCCTACCTGTCGGCTAAGGACTCGGGACCTGAGGCAACAACGGCCTTAAACCCTAAAAACCCAGTACCAGGTAGGCTACATAGTACATACACGTAGGCCACATAACCAGCCAAAAACCAGCCTTGGACCCAATACCAAGACCAAACTGGTATGAAAGTTTAGGGTTTAGGGTTTTAGGGGTTCAATTTCATACCAGTTTGATTGACGGGAAAAAAAAAAAAAAAAAATTTGAAAAAGGAATTGACAACCGTGGTTAGCTATGGGATAGAATATACAATGAAAAAGTGTTTTTCTGTCCACACATCATCATCCATGGTGGGTGGTGTAGTGGTGGGTGGTGTTTAGGGTTTAGGGTTTAGGGCAAGAGAAAGAAGCCTTTGTCAATCCAAGTGAAAGTGGAAAAGTCCATGTATCCCAAGCATGGATCTTGTCTCAGCAAAAAGGTCTGGTACTACATACAACCTTTTTACTCTTTGAACTCACCCTCAAATTGGATATTTGTCTTTTCAGCACACTTGGTTAAGCACATGGCATGCAAAGGAGCACATTCCTTGTAGTATTCCTATGGCACATTTCACATAAAGGATATCTTCTTCTGGACCCCATGTGGAACTAACTAGGAGAATTATTCAAAGAATTGAGATTTTTTATTTTATTTTTTTTAAATCCTACAAATATATTCACAAAACATTTAGCAAGTCCCTTGTTATTTTTTGCAAATAGTTATTTTTTAAATCCCAAAGAAAAACAATGGGCCCTCCTATCTCTACGGAGACATAATTTGGTTGTTTTTTTTACAAAGTGACCTTCCAATGGGCACACATGGTTGATATAGCTTTGCCCAAGAGACCCTATTGAACTTTGGCTCTTGTGGGTGGTTGGAGTGCAATACAATATAACATTAATACCCAATGGGGTTTGCAACTACACATGGTTAGGGAATGCACCTTGGTCTTCATTATCGAAATCCTCTATTGTCTTGGGAAATGACTATTACAAGATCCCTCATAAGTTACATTGAAAAACATTCATATTCTCCATTTGTTTCATCTGGTTCTAGGGTTCAATTTTTTTTTTAAGGTGTCCCAAAACCTTGTCGCAACATCATTTTTTTCTATATTTTTTAATTTAGTCTTTTTTTTTACCATGTAAAGATACATTAATGGATGATTATGATGAAATTTAAAATTATAATGATTTAAAATATGATACTTATGAAATAAGCATCTAAGTTATAACAACATTGTTTCGCATCGTAACAATTGCTTATAAGGTTACAAGTTTTATATTTTGGTAATCAACCATGATGGAATTCATAAATTTTATTCCTATTTGCTCTTGTGGGACTGTAGCAATAGGGCACCCAATTGAACGTGGCAACACATAAAAAAGTTCAATCATAAAATTAAGTGGTTTCATCACAAGAAGGACCATGCAATTCAACACAAACATTTTAGTAATATTTAGAATTTTTAAAAATTTTCTGAACCTTCTTATTGTTTACTAATACCTATTCTTTTGAAATTCAAATTTTAATTCCTCATTTTGAGCCCTATTAGATTTTAAAACTTATGTTTGCTTCCTTAACAAAGATTTTACAACTAATGTAAAGATACATTAATTCAAGCAAAGTGAGAAGAGTTCATAGTTAGTATAGACATGGGTCACTCTAAAAGGCTAGTTAAAGATTGCTACTTACAAATGGTGAAAGATTCTGAAATCAGTAATGGACACAAACAAACATTTTCCACTATCAAAAAAAGGTGCAACATGCAAAAACAAGTAAGGCACAATAGAATATTTCAATTGCATTTTTCATTACATATAAATGATAGTAAGCAATATAAAATGTTAATGTTTAACCCAAGCAAAAAAGGTAGCTTTAAATGTCCTTCAACATTATAACAAAATAATGTACAACAAGATAGATTCCGTCATGAAAGGTGGGGAGGCGAAATGTTGCATCATCCTCATGTTCATGATCTATTAATGTCTCTAGATGACAATGTTTTAAGTCTTTATATATTACAACTAAAACTTGACAAGGTGAAAGCATGAATAGGGGGACTATTTGGACTGTCACTTTTGTAATTATTCTAGATTACATACAAATGTAAAATTTAAAGCCATATTCAAAATTAAAATTGTCAATTTTTTAATTATTCATGTTGTTATAGACTTTAATGGAAATCATCATTATTTTTTTTGATGAATTCTAAAAAGATTATGGACTTGTAATGGACTTTTGAAATGATAGCACTACATCTATCACACAAAGAAAATGAAAAATGTGGAATCAAAAAATATGTCAAAGTAGTGTCAAAATAAAAAATAAAGCATCATCAAATGGAAAATTTATTAGTGAAGTGCATTGAAGCTTTCCTAATATATATATTTAAAATTTTTAAAAATTTTAAATGATGTGATTGTTATAAATTTTATCTTTGAGAGTTTATTTCACATTAAATTTATTGATCTTTTGCATGGATTTTTTTATCAATCACATGTTTAGGGATATTCATAGGTTGGTTTCTTAATATTTATGATTAAAAGCATAGGGGATAATTATAGGATTTATGGTTTGATAATTCTTAAAATTGCAAAAAAATCATTAGTGTTAGATTATGGACTTTCAAATGCCACTTTTGAAACACCTAACCATGTTTTCGCCCAATTGAGAAATCAATGCATTGCTTACATCTTGAAAGCTCATTTCCATTTTTTCAAATGGTATGCAAAAGAATATATGGTGAAACTAATTCATTAAAAAATAAAACTTATAATTTATTTAAATAAAAATAAAGTGTTTAAAAATTGATTATGATAAGGGTGTTTGCACACTACAGTGACCTTATATGGATGTCACAATGGCAGGTTTTCTTGTGTTCCCTAGATACAAGAAAATAAATAAAATAAAATTCATTGAAATAATAGAAAAAGGGAGTCACTTATCTAAAATTATCATAATCAACCTTCCTAAAATGAAAAAATCAAATCAAAATTGTGGATAGCCAATAAGTAATGGACTTTTGAATTTGGCCCACATTTTTTGTCACACTTGCAAAATTCATGGATATGGACTTTTATCTTACAATGTGTTATTTTGATGTGTTTGAAACTTTGGGATGTTGAATGAATCATGTTTAAAAAACTAAAGATCCATTGAATGAATGGAATGTGATTTTAATTTATTATGTTATGAACTTTTTAAAATCTCAAAAACTATAATTGTTTTAAAAGCCCTTTTAAGCATTTAAAAATAATTATTAAAAAAATTGTGATATTTTTTATATGTCTTATAGCATCATTATTTGAAATTGGAAATGGAAAAAAAGTTACTTTCAATATCATTTAAATATTCATGTTTTAAGCTAGTTTTCAACTACCTTGAAAAGGACTTTGAAAAGGGACTATAATCCACCAAAATTGTGACACCTTAGTGTGTTTTTTGCCCATAACATATCTTTAAGAAACTTAAAATATTTTTAATTTTAATAAAATATTCCTTCAATATTTTATTATCTCATACCCAAAAAAAAAATGCTTTTGTGTACACCATTAATACTTACAAAATAAGTTTTTAACAAATATATAGCATACAATCCAACATTTGGTACAAAAGAAAATCCCATTTGATTATGAATATATCTAGATTCTCTTAATGAAATCACCCATGAAGACATTTCACCAAACAAGGATTCTAATGCATCCATGAAAATTGTAAAACCTTTAAGTCCCATTGTTGGTTGAACGACAATAACAACTATTGTCGTTCAACCAACAAAAACCCATAAAGTCCTTAAGAATAAAAGCCCATTTAAAAATTTCCATTATGTACCCGTTGGGCACAAAAAATTTGACAAATGAAAAAAATAAATTCATTTCAAAAGGACTTTTGGAAACAAAGTTTAATCTAACCCTTCAAAATTTTATAACTATTATTTGATTAAGATTTCACAAAAAAAGATGTCATATTTAATTTTATGATTTCATTCTTCAACCCATGTTTAATCATTATAAACAATTTGTAATGGAATTCAATATGAATTTTTGAATTTATTAACAATCCAATCAATTAATCATTTCATATTTTTTACTTCAAAAGTCCATTATTGAGAATGAATGAATTATTTTCAAAGAATAATTGTGCAAATGTCTTCATAATCAAGTTGTTAATTTAGAATGAACCCTCATTTAATGTATTTAAAATTAAATTATTCACCATAAGCATTTAAACACAAGCATGATGTAGAAATTGATACTATGGGTTCAAAAATGAGCCACCATACCCTGCATTCAACCATTACAATATAGAATGACACAAAATTAAAGGTACAATTGTTTATTTACTCAAACATTTGAATTCAAACCATATTTCTTAGATGTTCAAGAGCCAAATCTCTAACTCAAAGTGCTAATTTTCACATAATAGTTATAGTCTTTTAATTGCATAAATGATAGAATAAATTCACCATTTACCTAATCTCTTCTTGCTCATTATCTTTGGTGCACATGACCTCCTTGTGCCACAACATCAAAGTCTTGAATAGCGATAGGTGTTTCCTATTTTAACATGTTTAGGATTTGATCAACATCAATACTAAAACAACCAATTAGTATGTTGTGTAATGTACAATAAAAAATACAAGATTAGGCACAATAACAATGTGCATGTTAACTCTTTTCCAATGTAGATTGAGGTAAAAAATCTTTTTGAAAATACCAAATGCATTTTGGATACAATTGTATTAATAAGAGCCATAACAAGTGTAATCGACACACTTGGTTTTTCATGTTTTATTGTCAAAATTTCTACTAATGTTGCAAGTTTTTAATGTTTTTACATGACAATTTTTTATGTATATTATGGAAACATGTGAAATAATTTGGAATGAATTTAGTAAGGATTAAAAAGTCCTCAAAAACATTCATAAGCATTGTAACCAATGTTTAAAGGACTTGAAATGCTTTCAAAATGACATAATCATGTACAACAATTATTCACATATTCACATAATAGTATAATATGTTGTGAACCAAAACAAATTATAAAATCATGAATTTATATACATCACCTTTTGTAACCCCATTTATAACCAATTACAATTTATCACATCATCGTAAGCAATACTCCCATTGTTTTGTTAAATAGTAAAAAAAAATCACCCAATGTGGCAAGGTTGGCTCCTATTATATCTTATTGGCACCTTTTTTCACAACAAGTCAACCTCTTTTGTGTTTGTAGTTGTAAATTTTTTTTTAAAATGTTGTGTTTTCCATCCTTGTGTGGAGTCATCCACCATTACCAATAATGGGGTAACCTTTATCTCCTAGTAAATAGGGAGCTCCACATTCTTGACCTCTTAATAAACAAGTCATAACTTGTTTTTTTTGTCATGTACAACTTGATAAATTGCATTATATCATCTAGTTTTATGATAATGATACAATCTTCACTAAAATGTCTTGAAGGTTTTGAAATAAAGATGTGTGTACCATCTATGGCCCCATGTATGCTTGGGAGATCACATAATGTTTTAAAACCAAACATTATAAATTCCATCCTAAATCCAATTGACTAAGAAATGAGCTTCTTTGAAACAACATTGATCATTGTGATCTGACCTCTTTGACAATAAGTGAGATATTTGATTGATCGATAGTAAACAATTGATTATAGTTGAAAATATTATAACCTTTTGCAAGTTTGTACAAAACATAAGCTACTTGCACCTCAACCAAAATAATTAGTTAGTATTTTTTGTCTTGCTTGTGAATCAAAAACTCCAATTGATTAACAATATCAAACAAGGTTTTCTTTCTCATTCTAAAATTCTTGCAACCACTTTTCATCATTGTACTTTGTAAGAAAAAAATTGAAATCCATGTCATTGATCTCAATTTAACCCATTGACAAATATTAGTATAAAATGATCCCAAGCAAATGTTCTAATAATCAAGACATAATAAAATGTTATTCTACAACCTATGCTAGTATGCACACACAAGGGCACAACACATCATGATAAGTTGTGTTAACCATTTTTATTAAAAATCTAGCTCTAGGTGTAAACATGCATCCTTCTAATGTTCTTAGGTTAGTGTTTGTGTAGTTAATTATAGCTCATTGGTGGTAAATTTTACAACCTAAAACTAAAATAATGTTAGAATTAAATTTTTAAAATAACTAACAATAGGTGTGGTTTTATTATAAGCCTTTTTAGTTTGAAAAGTATAATCAACAATTGGTAATCTCACAAACTTTGTTCCACGGTCCTAAAATATTTGTTAATCTCAATTTTGTTTCTATATTTTTTTCTCTTCAAAACAATAAGTGCATAACCATCAATCCAAAACATTTCAACACATATTTCTTGGAGTTAAAAGTTTCATGTGAGTGGCTAAGGATGATGCAACATGTTTTATTTATATTGTGTCAAATTCTAATGTCATTAGAAGCCTAAACATTTCACCCAAAAAGAATACAAAACTTACTAAAATGAATATGGAAAAAAAATGTAAACAATTCATTGTAACATCATTAACATAATTGTGCCCTTGATTGCCAAGGTGAGGTTCAACCTAGTTTTAGACTATAATTTGTGACAAAATGAACATTTTATGCTTAAAAATAAACTTAAGAAAAAGTTTACCAAATTTTCCAATTGAATTTCAAACTATGGCTAATGAACATATTATTGGTTAAGAGAGATGATTCACTTCAAATGTGCACTAATTAGTATGACTAACAAATTAACCATAAAAATTAGATATTCATTTTATAAAATTTCTTCATCCCTTGCTAAAAATAGATAGTTAAGTTATAGGTTTTTCACATCATGTAAGGTGAAAGTATATATTTGGTTTGTACCACAAGGAATATCACATTTTCATTTATTGGACCCATCAAACTTTAAAATATATAAGAGACATTTTTTAATTCATCAAAAACATTAACTAAGTTATATAAACTTTAAACTTTTCATGAAATAATTCTTTTATAAATTCCATGTTCCTAATCATTTCCTTGCTAAATTTTTTTAAGAAAATAACATTGATTATTTTCCTTCGTCATGAAGACTTTTGATTCCATTTGATTTTTTATGAAATAATTAATCAACTAACTATAATTTAGATAAGAATTTCCAAAGTCCAAGTTCATCATTCCTAAAGGAACCATAGAAATTAGGAATAACAATTTGTAGCAAATCTCATCTTTTTTTATTCCAATGAAAACTTAAAACCATATACTTTGGCATGCAATGGATAAAACATGAGGAAAAAATAAATAAATAAAACATAATATTATTTGACAATAATTTATTTTCTTTAACCATTCTTTGAGGTGGTTTTTTTTGAGATACCACCTAATCATACTTTCACCTTGCAATTAATTCTCCACCAATAATAAGCAACTCCAAATTATATGTACAAGCAAAATTAGACACCATGCAACAAAATTCAAAAGGTCTTTGGTTCCAATTGAAACCTAAAAGTTTGTTATATTTCTATACAAAAGGAATACAAAAATGTATTTGGATTTTAAAAGGAATTCTCTACCCAAGTTAAGAAACCAAAACCAATTGGTGCCTTTAATGAAAAGGTTAGCACAAATGTTGATGTTGAACCAACCTTTTACAAACAAAAAGGAATGCCTATAAATAGAATTTAAAATATGTTAAACTCTTATGGGGGTGAAGGTGGATCGGTAACATGAGTTATAATTGGATGAAAAGTTGGGGATGAATGGGTTGGGCCCTTTTCACCTTGACATGAAGCATAATAATAGAAGAAACAAAGGTGACATGAAAAGATAGATGGGTAATGGTACACATAGTTAAAAAGGGGGGTGAAGGACCAAATGGTCCCATCACATTTGAACTTCCTAGATGTAGGTGGATCATGGGGGGGAGAAGGGGGGGTGGGAGGGGTGGTGTGAATGGAATTGAAGAGTGCCCAAACAAACACCAAAGACAATACCTCAACCCCACTCCACTAAAAACCAATATAAACCAAAAGAATAACTCCATGGAACAAATGGAACACACATGGGCAATAACCCAAAAAGCCACTCCACTAGTGCACATTGACCCAACATAGAGCACAAGGTGAGTCCTGTTCTAGATGAGTTGATTGTGTGAGATTTACATGTGTAGATCATGATATATATTGACTGGGACTTTGTTCATGAAGATTCTTATTGATCTCATATAGAGTCTAAGTGCAACCAATATTTGAAGTCCTTACAAAATTGGGGCAAAATTATGTTGTATATAGTATATGTATCCAAAGTTAATGACATTAAAAGCCTAGTCCTCAATTTGGAGGTCAAGTTTTGGCCTTTATTTACATTGGAATGAGTGGGCAAGACTACGCCCATTCCAAGCTTTAATGCATTATATATATATATATATATATATTCATCCAATAATGTTGCATGTCTTCTAATTAATCATAACTACAATCATTCGGTTTTTATTTAATTTTTTCTTGAATTGATTATATCAAGCATTAGAATCCAATAAAGATGCTTTATCAAAGCGATCAAAAGGAGTAAAATCCTCTTCCCATCACATCATGGTTTTCAACCCACTATATTGTCGTGTTGATGGTGGGGTGTGTGTGGGTTCCAAGAGCAGATCCACCCACACCTCCTCACATGTGAGCTTGGGCTGGTGATCTACCACATTCCGAATAGTGTGCAAGCTATTTCCCCACTCTCCCTGGACCCTCATAAACATGAAATCTTGGACCTTGTAGAGTGAGGATCAACTAAAAGTCATCACATGGACTAATCATTGTGACGAACTGATCAAAGACAATCACATTTCTCTAGTGTCTGGGAAGCCTTACATCATTCGCATATTTACAAGTTCAAACTCAGTTCCACATTATTCAAAGCTTGAACTTCATCCAGATTACCATTTACAAGCCATTGTGATAGCAAAAATTTGGCAATCTTTTTGCAAAACATTAGACAAATTAGTCAAATCTACACTAGAGAGCATGTTTGTTTCATAGCTTGCTTTGGAAATTCCAAAAGTCTATTGGTACTAGAGTTATCCATAAAGTCCCACGATTAGGGGGCGAGAATGGTCAGTTTCAGCATAATAGGGCATCAAACGTGTAACTGAAAATGAAAATTTTAACAAAGTGAAATAACTGGGACCCAAACTAGTTTTCCACCATTTTTTATGATAAACTGAGTTTCACCCTATCTTTCCTTTTTCCCTGAGCGCCCCTACTGCTACTACATATATTTTCAATGCTCCTACCTGTACAATTACAAAAATTACTCTCAAACCTTGTGCATTAAATGCTGAGTTTCAGCATTCCATATTGAGATTAATAAATTTTCATTATTTTTTTTATACCCACTGAAAGAGGGGGGCTGAAAGCAGGCCCAAAAACAGGGTGAAGACAAGAGACTTTGCAGATCACTGTATTATTATGAATGTGAATTTTCACCCTGGTGCTTAGTTTTTATATTTCTATATGGTTTAAGCAGGTCCCTTGTAAAAAGATAAAGATACAGCTACAAACCTTGTGGATGTAAGTTATGCATAAAGTCTATAGATGTCCATATTTGTTCTACACTTATTCTCAATAAGAGTTTGCAAATACTTGTCTTGGAAAAATGCAAATCCTACAAAATGCTCTGGGGATGTTTATCATTAGCCACAATGGTAGGGTTGTGTGTATTAGGTCATTACTAATAAAAAGACTATCTAACATCTTTATATTATGTAATAACATTACATCTTCAAAGTGTAAATGCAAATGTTGTGTTTGGAACCGGTCCAATCTTGGAGAAAACTTTAGTACAACATTTACATGATAAATCTTAGTAAATTATATGATTATTTGTGAAAATGAATTTGCAACTATTGCATTTTCGCCAAGACTTTTGAGCATGCAATCTCCACCTTCACTTTGGGTACATGACTCCATAACTCCATCTTTTTTACTTACAATCTAATATTATAAAAATAAGTGAAAAAAGATTGTCCTACCTAGTTTTCCATAACACTTGATTATCACGGGAGAGATTCAGCACCTCAGCGTAAGCTTCTTAGGGTCAACTACCCTTTCAAATGCACATGAGCAGCACATCAAGAGCTTTTAGGTCTTATCCTACCTTCTAATCAACTAATTCTCATGCTCAATTGGCTGTTCCACATGGGTGCCAATTCCATAGACCTAATCAGCAAGCCCTTGCTGATTCTATTATCCCAGGGAGCTGCCAGGGGTTGGCCAATTCTAGCTCCTGGAAAGCCTGTGGCCAAGACGAGTGAGCTAGGAGCCAGAATCGGCCAAACCCTGCTGATCTCTCTCTCATTGCATATCTGAAACTGTTGATAAGTCTTATATACTATATGGTACTGATTTTGTGTCCTATTGATTTTTCCCTGTAAAGTTGAATTCTGGTGGCCATTTCCTCGGCCAGCCATTTGCTACTTAGGACTTGTGATGGAAAAACTAAGATGGTACTAGTTTGCACAAGAGAAGGATCTAGTTTGCTGGGTTGACAAGTGCACCAAATTGGTGCCCTACTGAGAGTCTCAAGGACTCAGGAATCAGAGACATACATTACAGATTCCCAACTCCTTGAAGACACTATGCAATTAAGCACTCCTCTCTATACACTACAGTTATGACAATGTTGCAATTTTGTAGACCATAATGAACTATTACTCATAAAACAACCTTACTACAAGAGTGGGCAAGAAGTCCCTAATAAATAATGGCTTCCAAGATCATTTGTAAATATTGTGGCTAACATCCGGGTCAGATTGTTAAGAGTCCTAGGGTTTGACAGACAAGCTGTCACATAGATTAATGAAAGATTTGAGCTGATGCGTAGTATTCACTTTCCTTGAACACTGGCCTCAAATCCTCATCTGCCATGAATTCGAGTGGGAAAAACACAAGGTGACCACAAATTGCATCTATACACGATTCTTGGCTCATTGATAGGCCTTCCCCTTTGTTTAAAAGGACTCCTTGATCAGGATCCTTAGGAGCAATGCCAAGGTCAATGGTTGTGTGGCCTACCTTCTCCTTTTGCTGAGCTACTGCTAGCCGGAGCGCAACCCGGGAGTGAATAGAATCAGATGGAATGGAGCCAAAAACAGAACCATATAATCTCGTGTTGCTTTCTGCTCTTGACATCCAGACACCTCTGTAAGTGGCATTGCTCACTGGGTCCTTCACAAGATCAATCTCTGCTTGTCGAATGCCCAGATGCTCTGCCCAAAGTGACATCCGCAGTGAATGAGCAAAGCAACCTGCATTCCATATGTTTCCATTCATTGTTGACTGGATGTAGTCAGTGTCTTCTATCACAACCCCCAATTCTGAGTCCCGAGAACCCAATAAGCTCCTGTCATTGATGTTTGCCGAGCCAATCAAGACTGTGCGGTCATCAACTATCATAATCTTGCTATGTACATAAATCTGACTTGTAGACAAAGGGCCATCTTCATAAAGCTTTCCATGGTTCCGGAGCCCATAAAAGGAGATGTAATTTTCCAAATCCGGTCCCAATCTGTCAAGAAGCCTCTGGAGCAAAGACTGCCTCCCACGACAAATAGTACGGTACTGCCAATGCATTATGGCTCTTACAGATGCCGCTCCGCTATCATCCACCCCACCTTGGAAACCAGGCAACAAAGGCATAACCACAATGACACGGAAACACCGACGGTCTTCATGTGCCCTCATTATCCGGGTATACAATGCCTGCAGGACCCTGTTGTGGATAATGTCATCACTATCCAAGCCAGATATGAAAAACTGATTCTCAATGTACACAAAAAACTCAGCTTTCTCAATGAGAGAACAATAAGCAGTATGAATGCTATGCTCCTCCAGTTGGCTGGTTCCTGCCGACCACTGCCCAACACTGCGAATCACTTGGCATTTGCATCTCGATCGTGGTCCAGCCTCGCCAATAAGATTGAAATCCATCTCTCCGAGCTCCCTCTGCTCCACCTCCCACCATTCCTGATCAGTGGTGTGGTTCATATTCCCTATACTACTAACCTGGTCTTTCAGCCTCCCAGAATCTGTCACAGTCCTTCCAGAATTTCTCCCTACCTCAGGATCCTCCACAAAAGTGTGCATTTGAACCTCAGATGACAAAAGCCTCTCTTCCTCACTGGAACTAGGATACCGCAGCATCCTGCCATTCAGTGGCATGATTCCAATGAACTCCCTCGAGCTACTCTTAAAATTGAGTGTATTCTCCCTCATCTCAGGGTCTTGTTCCTCCTCTTTTGGGAGTAACAATGGGATGTCCTCATAGGATGACCTGGCAGAAACAAGTTGCTCTTTCTCAGATACTTGCCTTTGAAGGGCATGTTCTGCCTCAATGCGAGCTTCAGTTGCTTCCCGCCCTGTCAAGTAGTGTGGAATAACCATATGATGTTGGGGCAAAAGCAATGGGATTGCTTGCTCATTTGGTGCCTTACTCCGCTTTGCATAATTCCATCGTTGTACAAAATGCCTAGCAACATCTCTGCAAGGTGGCCCCCAAAGTGCACAATGGACATCATGCCATGGCATCCTTGGATACTTTTCACGGTCAAGCTGATCCTTCATACTCTCCTCCCATGAATTTGGCTCTGACTCCCTTGGGTTATAGTAGTCTTTCCCAGGCCAAAGTGACACTGGGTAGTCAGAAACCCTATGCTCTGGCGAGTCATAACGCCCAAAACACAAATCAAGGCCCCCAATGAAACACACTTGATGATCCACTATGATAAGCTTCTCATGATGTGACCAAAGGTACACCCCTGATGAAAAATGGTCAGGATAGCGCAGCACTTTAATGTTCTCATGGATACTCAACAACCTTTGCTTTGTGTAGTTGCTGTTGATTTTCAATGCCAGTGCAACCTCCTTGTATAACAGAACATAGATTTGCACACCCATTTTTGCTTTTGCCTCAAGTAGGGTGTCCAACCGGGAACTTTCATGAGCACTAAATGGTCGTCGCAAGTAGAGGTCTGGGCACACCCACCATCCAGCCAGAAAAATTTCTGATTTGGCATCATCAATTGCCAAAGCAATGGCTTCAAATGCAGCTTTTCCATCAATGAACCATTGTGCAGCTGTGCCATCAGAACTCAACCCTCTTGGAGGTGCAAATGACCCAAAGCGGTGCGGATGACACCATCCCTCTGGAGGCCGCAATCCAGCATCATTGATTCCAGCCACCCAATCACGGGCACTCCTGGCCTGTTGGGTCCGGAATTTTACCACCCTGTTTCCACATGTCACTAGAAAGCTGAACCGTAGAGGATTCCGCTCCTTTCCCATCCTGGCAAGAGCAATCAAGCCATCTGTGGCACCTCGATCTGAAGGGACTAATACATCAAACACAATGATATCCAATGGCTTAGGATTTGTTGGATCAACAAGAAGCGCCAGGAATCCAGGTTTCAACACTGCCCACACTTGTTGCCAGTTAGGGCTACAACAATGGCACATTCTGAAGCAATTTGAGCAACCCCCTGAACTGTCTTCTGTTGAGAATTTTGGGAGGTGCTGGACCATCACATAGCCTTCTCGGAGCTTTGGCCCATATTCTGGTGCAAAAGAAAGCTTGGACACTTCCAGAAACCTACAAACCTCTCTCGTGTTGACAATATCTAGATTGTCAAGAAAATGCTTCAAGTAATGTTGCATAGCCGATTGAGCTCGGTGTGAAATGGTTGGTAGACGTCCTAAAGCTGGTCGCATTACAGGTAAAGCAGCACTTGATGGAATGTCCTTCCGTGGGGCTGGGGGGTTGTCCTCTTGATCATAGTCATCATGTGAATGCAAATTCACACCTGATGGAGAATGCTCTCCAAGCCCCAGGCTTTGAACCCACTCTTTCACTTGCTCTTGCTTTTCTTGAAGATCTTGGAGAAGAGCCCGCCGTTTCAGTGCTAGATGAAGGAAAAAGACCTGTGCTGCTTTCCGCTCAAGACGCCATTTGAAACCCTGGTACTCCAACTGGATGCTGTAGACCAGTTGGAAGGCCCGACTGAGGTCATTGCCTTCTGCCCTTGAGACCTCAATAACTGTGGCAGCTGGTGGTTCCTTGAATATTGGCTCATCTTCTAGATGGTGTCGAGGAGACGATGCAGGATTAAGCAGTGACTCCTGCATCTGAGCATATTGGAAACTTGACCCCAAGTCCCCATCGCAACTCCTGATCTTCGCCAGCTTGGCTGAATGTTTCTCCCTCTGGCTGACCAGTCTTTTTATTTCCTGCAGCAGAAAGAACCACCTCATTCTCTGTCACAAGGGATCTTCACTGTGAAGTGATTGCATCACAATCTACTCTCCCAAGTCCAAAAATAACTCAAACCACCTCATGTTAAACGTAAGACAGTCACACTGCCAACAGAATTTGGTTCCACTTGACCTCAACAAGACAACTGCCACTTGTTGATTGTGCAGACCTGGCCCAAGCCATTACTGAAGCACCAAGAGGCTGGGTGACTCCCACAAAAAAGATCAAAACATAATCACGGGAAATCAGGGGAGCAAAGCAGTATACAAATCATTGCACCCAGATAACTACCTAACATAAAACCATGGAATTTGAGACCTCAACAAATTGATTATGAGTCCATCAGGTAGTGTGGACAGGTTTCATGTGACATAGTACTACTTTACTACTTTGAGTGTTTTATTTCCTAAGGGTGGGGTTTAATGGCACTAAGGAGTTGCATTATTGAGGAATGAACTATACACAAAGCTGCAGTTAAAGGTTGGTACTTGCACAATTATTAATAAACCTGAAATTTATCACCTAGCTCTTTCTGACAGCTGACAATTGGTCATCACAGACATGAACATTGACCTCCAATCCATCCACTCTGGAGCTACTACTCTAGGTTAAAACCCCAGATTGTCAAAAGACCCAGAAAGCCCAAGAGAAGTCTAAAATAGGTGGAGCAAATCCAATACAGTAGCATTGTTGAGGAGCAACCAAGGGTTTGTCAGATTTTCAATGGCCTGGAGATTGAAGTGGGGATTGCACCACTTGAAAGTAGTAGTTCATGGATATGCCTACCACTGTCTATGCAAGTTGTGATCACAGCCAATCTGGTTATGCAAATAGTGCTACATTGGCAAAAACAAAAGAGACCCATCTCTGCATGACCCACTACATCTCATCCACCAAGGAATTTGATATATGAATTGTCTCACTTGAATGCAGTTCATGACATGAGAATATGGAATGAAGCAGCAACTTTGTTCAGAGAGGTTGATATTTGTCAACTCAATGATAAGAACAAGAGAAATACCACAGTTTGAACTCTGCCCCCATACAAGTTCAATTTGTGATTTCAGATTATGGAAGCACAAAACTGTGCAGAAAAAGACTACTGCATATGCAGGGGATTCTAGAAACCCCACAAAGTTCTTAAGCAGCACATCAACTTTCCAACAACTCCAGAATGTGGTTAGAAATCTTGTGATCAAGGAAGACCAACAAAATTACAAACATATGGACAGACAGGAGAAGGCTCCAAATGTTTGCTGTCCCGTACCACCAGGTCAGAATGATGATGGAAACATTTGTACTTCTGAAACCCTGTCCTACTGATTTCCAGGAGGGGGGCAGGGGGGAACCTCTAAAGGCCACAGAATCTGAACTGAAAGCAATACAGAAAAAGGGATGATGAGAAGCTTTTACCTAGCAACTCTGATATCGTTGCTGTTGTTTAAGAAGCTGATCTTTCCAGCACTCAGGCTGCAAGGTTGTTGTCCATCAGCTCCTCAATTCCTCACTCCTTGTGCACTCAAACAAGATCCCAAATTGCACCACCATTCCTAGATGATGGAAGTGCATGCTTGTGCTTGAGAAGCAAAACAAGGGCACACACCATGACAGAAGCCCTTCAAGGAACTCCATCAAAATCTTCTGTTTCCTGCAGAGTTACAACAGAGCGAGCTTGCTTCATGACCTAATTTCTTCCAAGATCTCTCAGGGATGATGATGGATCAGCTCAGGTGAGCAACGAGAAACAACCCAATGTATTTATTTCCACCTCTGAGGTACTTATCACAGCGTTCACTACAGCTCAAAAGGATCAAGAGATGATAAGGAGATGATAAGGAGATGATGATGATGATGATGGATTCTTTTCCCAAACTCTTTGAAGATCATCAACTCTTCAGTGAATTGAAGGCTGGAAGAAAGATGGGAGCTTTCAACCCTGATTATGGCAGAAATCCAGTTCCAAAACTGTGATCACAAGACCTCATCATCATCATCATCATCATCACTACTGTCAAAGAAGCAACAACAATCATGAGAAATGACATATGAGGAAACAAGAAGACGTATCATTTATTCATTCTTCAAGACAAAAACACATACCAAGCAAGTCCTCCTTCCTGCCTGCTGCAGCCATCCAAATCATCGCACTAATCTCTCAGCAGCTGGACGGACACAACCGAAAGAAGAAATCTCTTCTGGAGGTATCATCAACATCATCATCATGACAATTATCATCATCATCATCATCACAACAACAACAACAACAACAACCCACAAGCTACCGATCAAAGACGAACAACTACAGAAAACAAAACCTAGACAAGACAAAGAGTGCAACAAGAACAACAACAACATCAAGAAGCAAGGGTTAGGGTTGAAAGCTCATGGTTGCTTTGCTTCAAAGGAAAAGTAGTCCAAAGGTACTTACTTAAAAGTGGTGTTCTTGTTACAAGTGAAAAAAGCTCATGTTTGATCTTTTGGTTTTTTGTAGCTTTGTTTTGGGTCTCTTGAGTGGCTAGCCAAAATTGATCATCATGTAGTGTGAGTCTTCTTCCCTTTGTTCTTTGGAAACACAACACAAGCTCATGAGAATGCTAGGATGATCAGTTTTGCCAAGATTCTGCTACTAGGGCACAGTGGCATTACCCTAGTACCTTGCTGGCTTCCACAAAAATTACATTATTTTTAGAAATGCTGAAAAAATTTCAGAATTTTTTTTTTTTTTTCTCAAAGAAAAAAATGAAAATTTCTTGAAGGAAAACATGAAGAATCCTATTTGGAATATTCCAGTTGTTTTGAAATGGAATCTTCAAAATTAATTAAATTAATTAATTATTCAGCCCCCCAGTACTACTACTGAATATACTTATTGACACACCAGATCAAGGGAAGCTAGTAGCTGATGAAGTGAGTGGGTCTCTCAGACTTTGTGACCAACTTACTCTCCTCTTAAGGTTAGAGTATCCCCAACTGTGCTCGCTTAGTCAGTATGTGACCCTGCACAAATATTTCTCACATCCAAGTTTAGTTTTTTTTTTTACCTCTGGACAACCCCACCCATAAAACTAAAAGTGAGACTGCAAATAGGTAAGAGACTACTAATAACGAACCACCTGGACCAATCATTATTATATGATTTGTCAATCAGAAACAGAGAGCACCAGTCAGATCATATTTATTACGCTCTTCTCTCAAAGCTGGAACGGCAGCAAGGTTGTGCCTTTTGTTACCAGCCTTGGTAAACTGTACAGAAATGCTGAGCCAAAATCACAATTGTTGTTGACCCAAGCCAGCATGTTTTGACTTCTGTTGATCCAATTTTTTTTAATGGGCAGGGTCATATCTACTGAGCACTGTTGGGGGATGTTCTTATGAGTGCCACCCATTATTGTATGTTCCTTGAAATTGTTGTTCTTGAGCTTTTTCTGCAATTTCATTCATATGTATGGTATATGTCTAAGTGGACCCTGTCATTATGTATTGATTGAAACCCTGCTTAAGAATGATTGGTCCAGGTGGTTTGCTATTAGTGGTCTCCCACCTATTTGATGCAGTCAGTCAGTGAGGAGCAATGGCAGCTTGCCAGTGGCTTACTCATGATGATGGTGGGTGAAGAAGACATTGTATTTTGTGTGAATGTTATGGTGTTACAACTCAGCTTTATCCTATCATGTGTGGGTTTGGTTGTTGCTGGACTAATAATGTGCGAACATCAGTTGGTTACATAAGGTTCTTTACAAAATTCAAAATGTGCACAACACTGGTCACTACCAGACCAACATTGGTGTTTTTCTTTGGACCCATACATGAGGTTCTTCGTGCTTTCAGGTCAGAGGTTTTGAGTAGCCGTGTTGACACTTCAGTGCATGTGCACACTCAAAGGTGGGTTTGCCTCCCGAGATCTTCCTGTTACTTGAAATGGACTGACTTTTGGAAGATGCGGGTGATGATGGTTGTTGACACTTTGCGTGTTTTGTAAAAAAAAAAAACTCATATAAGGTCAGTGAAGGAAGATGCTTGCTTGCCATTGTGGATGTGTATTGAAGAAATTGAAGAAGATTTGCACAATCAACAACGCATATGTTTGTTCAAAGACAAAAAGAAAGCATTGGTTTCATGTAGACTAATGAAAGTAGTCACTAATTGAAACTTTCCAATTGGGAAAATTGTGTTAATATTGTTGATGATGAATTAATGTTTTCAAAGTAATCTTTGTGAACTCCCCTGCAACAACAACAAGGTATTGCACTCATACTTGGACAAGGAATGAACACAAAATTGTAAATGATTTCAAGAGAACATCATTTAACTCATTGCTTTCAAACAATGGGTCTAAAATGATGGGTCTATAGTCTAAACATGTGTGCTCCAAAAATTATATGTGATGGGTTTTTTCCCCCAATATGTGGACTTTATTTATACCTTATAAAAAGGTCTTATAATTGATAAATCATGATTAAAATGAACAAAGGAGTAATATAATGCCCACTATATAAAACTTTAAAACATTATTTCATCAGGTCTTTTATTTCAGCAAAGATTGATATATGGGGGAACTTAACTCATAACAACTAGAGAAACACCATGGTCCAGAATTGTTATCGGTGAGTCCGAGATCATCCATCCCTGCATGGTAGCACAAAACAAATATGAGGTTGCTTTTTCTCATGAATACCAAAAGGAATAAAACAAAAAGAAAAGGGGGAAAAAAAAAAAAAAAAAAAAAAAAAATATTAAAAAAAATAAAATTTTTTAAAAAAAAAAAAAAAAAAAAAAAAAAAAAAAAAACATAAACCCAAAAAAAAAAAAAAAAAA
>Ga0116227_10006771_pt1 | contig 22936 bp, 12 predicted proteins | sample S1TSphgellanicum_FD_89693 | JGI IMG/M metagenome (GOLD analysis project Ga0116227, IMG submission 89693) | Host-associated microbial communities from peat moss isolated from Minnesota, USA - S1T2_Fb - Sphagnum magellanicum MG | ecosystem: Host-associated > Plants > Peat moss > Unclassified...
ACTCCAAATTAATTAGTTAATTTCAAATTAATATGCTAACAAAGGTGTGTATAGAGGTTAGGGTTGTTGATTAGGAGTTCCATGATTCTTACTTTGTTTCATGAATTTGAAAAGAGGTTGTATTGTTTGTGGAACAAATAATACAATGACAATTGTGATCAAGCTTATCTTGGTGTAGGAATTTTTCATGAAAAAGCTGAACGTACAATCTATAACATGGAATAATTATCTTTAATAATGATTTCTATAACTTATTAAAACAAAAATATACTTAAATTAATTAATCAAATATCAAATTAATCAATCTGATTTTTAGATCTAATTTTTTATTATCCAAGTAAATAAAGTTAAGTCAAATGATTAGTCAATTATTCCAAATAAATAAATGATTATCTAATTCTTGATAATTATTCATCTAAATTGTCTGAAATAATGGTATATTAATTATTTAATTATATGACAAAATTTCTTGATAATACATTAATTATCATAAATATTTTATATTAAATTAGGGGGAAATTTTTGGGTTTAGACATATGTGAAACAATACAATCTCACTCTATATTTTCTTCAAAGAGATTGGGAAAATTAGGTTAGAGTTATCACACAAAAGTAAGAAACAAACCTTATGTGAAAACCCAACCCTGAATGCAATACAAAGTTTGTTGAGATCAAAAAATAAAAAATTAAAGTTTAAAATTTCTTCAAAAATGTTCATTTTTTCTTCCCCCTTTTAAAGTTGTATACTGATTTCAAAAAACATAAATATAAAGTCTCTAATTTAATAAGATTTTAAACTATGTTAAAAAAAAAATCAAAACACATAAATTTCTACTTTTTCTTTCATGTTTCACATAATAATAAAAAGGATCTCTCCCACATATTAATCATATGTTTGATTGAAATTTTATTATATACTTTTCTGATATATAGTAAATAAATTTTTGGTTAAAATAATCATATAGTGGGTTACAATTATACGAAACCTTAACCCTAAATGCAATAGCCATATTCAAATTCATTTCAAAATAATCCATAGGTGATTGAGGCAAACCTTATGTGAAGACCCTAAACCCTAGATGCAATACCCGCATGTAACGTCATTTCAAAAAAACAAATAAGTGCTCTGGGTACCTAAAATATGTCTTTTTATATACCTAAATTAATTATTATTCTGAATTAATTTTATGACAAAATGTAAGTTTTGCAATGAATGAAAAAAATCAACAACTATTATGGGACCTATATGCAGGTATTGCAAGAGATGTCAAAAAAAACTAGCGGCTATTATGGAAATATATGCGGGTATAACAAAGAATGTTATAAAAACCCAGTGAATACCATGGATCGATATGCAGGTATTGCAATGAATGAAGAATGTTAGCAACTATTTGTGGCTCATATGCGGGTATTGCAAGAGATGCCAAAAAAACCAACGGCTATAATGGGACTTATATGCGGGTATTGCATATTTGAAAATCTCCTTATGAAATTTATAATAGAAAATGATGTAGGTATTATATGTTTAAAATGTGTCTATTGTTTTAAAACTCTTCAGGTGATGTGAGTCCTATTATATTAGATGTAAGTATTGCACAATGTTCTTTGGTTTGATTCTTACATTTCAAGTACTAAGAAAATTATGACAAAGAAGACATATGCTTAACCATATACCCATAAAACTAGTGTGAGTAAAATATATTATTATATTGATAAAAGATGTACAAAATGGGTGCATGAAAAATTACTAAAGAACCTAATGAAAAAAAAAACGTTGGTTTTCTATAACATATCAAAGGATCGAAATTCAAAATTGGGTAGTCTAAAAAATAAAAGGGCTATAAACCTAACTAACTATATAGAGTGAAACCCTAACCCATATCAATATCTACAATCACGTGTTTAGTTCGGTATGCAGTTGTTGCATTTGTAGCCTTTGTTGCATGACGAGCAATGTAAAAATGGCGGCATTGCATCTCAACCTAAACTGCATTTGCCACAAACTGGGCCTTTGTTTGGTCCTAAACCCTATAAACACCCAAAAATCACCAAATTAAACCGTAACACACCTTGGATGAAATACAATAAAAAACAATAAACATTATTTATTATTGTTTCTTACCTTCCATGAATCATTCTAGATTCATGAAAATCCAAAACATCTGCCAACTATTTTGTCCGACTTGTTTTACTAGACTCTCGATCCCAATTTTTAACATCCCATGTTGTCTTCAATTGTCGTGCATATACACAACGAGTGGATCGGATCATCCCTTGTAAATCTTCATCCTTCTCCATCTTTGATATTGCATCTCGAGCCACACTGCCCATGCCCCAAACATTGAGGCCCAACACCTTCAATAATTGCTCTGAAGCTAGTCTGACCAAAGCTAGTTTTGGGAATGGTGGACACTGTTTTGCAACAGCTACCAGGTGATTCCACTCGCGCTTTACTTTGGCACAAGCATGACTAGCAACTTTTTGATCATTTCGCCTTTGAACAACCATGGCATTTCCCAAGATGCGAGCATTCATCTTGGCATCGTCTTGATGTCGAAGACCTCTTGCAGAAGTTGAAGGCTTCCCAATTTTGGACTTTTCTACCAGCAAGCCATGCACTTGTGCCAAATGTTTGGTCAACAACCATTTGGCACAATATGCGATAATGCAAGTGCCAACTTTGCACTTCCATTTCAACCCAACCTTTGTCCATTCCTTGTCCTTCCGAGCCAAATTAAGTGGACAACGAAGTGTAAGTGCTTGAAAAGCCTGCTCAGTTTCCAGTTCCGGACCTAAACCCAAAAATGAGAGTTCAAAAAACAAAATGCAAGTATTGCAAAACATAAAATCACAAAATCACATACTACTCCTATAAACATGAACTATTCTAAGGTATTGCAATAGAAAAATTTTGACAAAAAAATTCCCGCACCTTCCAACAAATGATGGAAGGTGCGAATATAATTAAACTTAAAGAAACTTGTATAATTTTTTTAATCTGTCTTTAATTTAATGTCCATAAATTCTAAAACAATCTATACCAAACTGTCATCCTTGTCTTTCAATTATGATAGAGCACCATTTTGTTCACCAATTGGCTAATCTGTTACAACACTTCTTCGGTCACCAATTGCTTCATCTACTACAGCCATATTTTGCTCGACAATCGTGTGGCTCGGCATCTGCTTCGTCTAACACAACAACATTTGGCAGAAGAATTGCCTCGTCTAACACAACAACATTTGGCAAAAGAATTGCCTCGTCTAACACAACAACATTTGGCAGAAGAATTGTGTCATCTGACGCAGTAGCATTTTCCTTACTCATTTCCAACTCCCTACCAGCGCTTTTCCTCAACTTTCTTCCCCTAGCCATTACAACCCTAAAGAAAAAACCACCATTTACTATAATGTTAATTCTAAAGAACTACACCATAAGCATCAACAAAGAAAAAATAAAATCCGCCACCATAGAAGAAGGTGACGACATTGCTGCCGTCACCTTCTTCGCAGCAAAACCACAAAAGAAAGGCAAATTCGCCATTTCCTTGCAGCAAAGCGAAGAAGGTGGCGGCAGCTCTCGTCTTCTTCTTCAATACAAAGTTGCAGCTACTATGCTTTGCTATGCTACAAAGGAAAAAAAAAAAACAAAACAAAAGAAAAAGAAGGTGACGGCAGCTGCCGTCGCCTTCTTTGTGAAGCTGCGCTACAACGCAACTTTAGAAGAGGAAGAAGAAGGCAACGGCAGCGTTGTTGCTGTCGCGTGCTTCGTTGCATTGTAATGCAACTCCACAACAGAGTCGCCTTCTTCTGATGCGCTACAGTGTAGCTCCACAGCAAGAAGAAGAAGGCGACAGCAACTATCGTCGCCTTCTTTGTGGAGCTATGCTGCAATTGCACAACAGGAAGAAGAAGGCGACGGCAGTTGCCATCGCCTTCTTTGTGGAGTTGCGCTGCAGTTGCACAGCAGGAGGAAGAGGGCGTCGTCGCCTTTTTCGTGGAGTTGCGCTTCAGCTGAGCTCCACAGCAGGAAGAAGGCAGCTGCCGTCGCCTTCTTCGTGGAGTTGCACTGCAGTGCAGCTCCACAACAGGAAGAAGAAGCTGCCGTCGCCTTTTTCTGTTGCGCTATAACGCAACAAAACAAGAGGAAGAAGAAGGCGACGGCAGCATAGCTACCATCGCCTTCTTCATTGTGACTTCTTGCACTACACAAAAAAGAAGAAGAAGGCGACTGCAGCGCAACGTTGCCTTCTTCGCTATGTTGCGCTGTAGCGCAATGTATGTTGTGGAGCTGCGCTACAAAGCAACTCCACAAACAAACAAACAAAATAAACAAGAGAAAAAAAAGTAAGATGCTTACCTAGGTCCCGCTTTGGCTCCCACATGGTCCCGCTCCGGCTCCACCCGCTCCCCTACTCCAAGCTCGCTGCTCCAAGCTCCCCTCTAGGCTCCCCTGCTCCAAGCTCTCTCCCGCTCGACATCCCTGGAGCTCTGGCAATGGAGTGAGGGGGGAGGGAGGGGTTGGTAGGTGGTAGGTAGGAGGGGGGAAAATTTTGGAGTAGAGAAGAGGTAGGAAAAAAAATAATATGCGGGCAGGGAGGATGGGATTTTTGTTCATCCGAAAAACGGCCTCAATGGGCTCATCCACAACTGGTGCATTGGTGGCTGCTGGTTCACTCCAGCCCAGCAAGATGAACATTTTGATGGAAGTAAGACAACGTCTAACATCTGAAACTTGTTCTGTTGAAGTAAGAAAGACAGATTACTGTAATTACCTAGGCTAGTTAGGCATTAATTACTTAGTTTTTGGAATTGCCAAAATTTCTGAAAAATAGGTGCCTGCCATGCCAAAAATCTGAGTGAAGCTCTCAAGCATAATAGCTTCATTATTTAGTATGATGACCAATTGTAAATTATAATTATTTTTATTGTTGAACATACCTAACTGACAAAATAATAATGATAATAATTAGGCACCTTGCTGTCAAACCAGCCTAGGAACCAATGTAGTGCTATGCAATTTGAGAACTGAATCAAGTGTTTGCAAGTATATGTGATGAGTGTATGGTTTATTGTGGGTAAAGATCTGCTCCAATTTTTTTTGTTTTTTTTCCATCATGCCCGACACATATAATAGGAAAAAATACAGGGCATTTCAAAAGAAGGAACACTCAACTACTTCCATTTTTTAAAGTTGTTCCATTTTTTTAAATGCTCCACAAACATTGAAGGAAAAAATATATACTGAGCAAGGTACCATAGTACCTTGGCCATTTCAACACATGGCTGTCGAATAATTAATTAATTAATTAATTTTGAAACATTCATTTTAACAAATGGAATATTCTTAAATATTGACTATTTTCCTTCACAATATTTTTTGATTTTGAAGAAATAATTTTTGAAATTTTCAATGTTTCTGAAAATAATATAATTAGTGTCGAACTGGCCAAGGTACTTAGGTACCCTCTAATTACAGTAACAAAATCAAAGCAGGTCTTTATGAAAAACAAAATGCCCCCTCCTCTCCCCTTTTCCTTTTTTACAGAGATCTTGGATGGTTGTCATTGGATAATATTAGGACACAAGGTTTTACATACGGTAAAGCCCTTGGCTAAGGGTTTTATTGAAGTTCAGGCCAACGTGGCATGGGACTTTACTTATCACAGTGTTTTGTTTTTGGAGGGTGAATTTTTTCCATTTAATGATTTTTTTCAAAAAAACATTTCTGTTGCATATTCCTGTTTTTTCACACAAAAAAAATTGTCATGTTTCTACACATTGTTCAAGCAAGTAGTTAGGATAGTAAAGGATTTGAATAAATTTCTACTTTCATAGCTGGTATATAGCCAAACATGGCTAAATCTCCTTGTGTATGATTGCCAAATGTGGCAACATCAGAAAATTGAAAAAAAAAGAACACTAACCTAGCATAAATATCAATCAACGATTGATGAATATGTGTAATGTAAGTTGAGTACATTAAAATTAGGGCTTTATGCCTAGGGTAAAGCTTGAGGACTGGAATAAGGGCGGCCACACAAGGCAAGCATGAGCCCGAATCCAATAAAGTGTAGCCCCAAGGCTTTACCTACACAATGTAAAAACTGCCACTCTTTTTCTTTTTTCCAATCTCATGATACTAGGAGGTTATCCGTTGGATGTCATGGGAAAACAACAGACAACCACCCACATTGCAAAAAATGAAATGCCTGCCTCCATGGGCATTATATTTTTTGAAGCACCCACCACAACATTATGCCTCGTAAGGTGCCTTGCAACAACACCAAGACCAAAACAAGAAAAAGCAAAAAGCAACCAGGATTTTATGAATCCTTTGAAGCTCACTCACATCTTTTCCTTTGTTTGAACTCGGCCTTCAGCACCACATCATTGCCAATGTTGCAAAGCTCGAATAGTTTGTCATGGTACATCTCCTGCTCAAAACAGTGGGAGGAAATGCAGTCACCATTGCCTAAGGCCCCCTCTTGCAGTGACAAAACCCTCAGAATTGGCTGCTGCTGAATCCCATTCACAATCACATTGCTCTTTGCAGATGGGGGGGGGTGCCATTGTATGAACATACAAAAAACTGTTACCAAAGCTTGAAAAAGCTGCACAAATTCAAGAATTTTTCAACTCACTTAGACAATGCATGAGAGAAATGATCCAAGAAGAAAAAACAACCAATTCTCAAAACCAGAAGAACAAATTCTTTCAGCAAATCACAAAGATCTATAGGCGCTCAATGTTACTGCAAAAAGCTTCAAATTTCTAGTGGGGTATAAACAAATCTTTATCTGAAAAATCTGGACTTGTTCTGGAAAATCTGGCCCATTCTGAAACTGGAATCCACCCTCTCTATGACTCGACATGACAGCAGAGAAAAAGGATTTTGTTTTTGGCTTTGAGACTCTCATGACTCCCAAGTGAGTCTATGCAAATCACTTAAAGGCCATTGTGGGGACCCAAGCTCCAATTGGCCATGAGCCAGGTCTGACCAAATGGCCGATATTCTTACATAAAGCCCTGCTGTTTTGCAACAGCTAGCATTGCAACAGGGCACACATCATATAAGCATAAAAGTTCCACCACGAAGTTGGGGACCAATTTGCTTTTCAAGAAGTTCATAGCCGATGGGTACTCACTGGGTATCACAAATACTTATCTTTCAAACACGGTGGAGCTTTAAACCCCTTAGGGATGGTGTTATCAGAACCAGGGCTGGGCTTGGCTCCACCTCCCATGGGCCTCTTATTCTGGTAGACCCCTTTCCCCTATGGCCTACATACCATGTAATTGGCACTCAGGTGAGATTCTGCAACATCCACAGGGAGACTATTTGCTACACCTTACAATGTCTGTGTGCTGGCCCCATGCATTTGAAAGAGTAGTTGACCCCAAGAACCTTAGGGTGACTGGCGGATTCTCTCCTAAGTGAGAATTATGGACTAGACAACTACGGAGAGGTCACTGGTTATGAGTCATAATCTACCATCACAGGTTTGAGATCTATATATATATGTATGTATGTGTGTTTTCGGTTGATGAAGAGTAAAAATCCAGATGTATGTTGGATATTCATTTGATTGATCTATCCATATAGTAGCTGGATATGCTCAACCAAATTAGCTTTTCATCCACTTGACACAAGGGTTACGATTTCAGTAGGTAGGAAATTTCAGCTGGTACCCAAGAGAAGAGAAGGCTTGTGAAAATTACAGGTTCCAATTCTCACATAACATTTTAAGAACTAAACCAGTTCTCCAAAAAAAATCTTCATAAAAAAGAATTGACAAAGGTATCTAACTTTTGAAAAAAAATTCAACCAGTTCTCTAAGTGCTGATTCTCACAAATTGAAAGACCAGTCAATTCTCAAAGGTGATTTTCAGAAGTCAATTATTAAAAGTTCAATAATTTCAGAAAAATGTTTTCATTATTTTTAATCACCAAAATTACCTAAAATGGTAAATCTAACAAAGAGGAAACATATATATATATAACTCTTTCTTCCATAATTTAATATGTTCATAACTTTGTCTTGTTCAAATGAACTTCCAAATTGTTATAATTGCTCTTCTAATTTTAGATTATTTTCAATTAACTCCACCAAATTAAAAGGTAATTTGTGATTAATTTTTAAATCATTAGGCCAATTTTTGTTCACAAATATCAACTTTCTAAATTGACCATTTGTAAATCACATCCTAACTTTGTTAGTATGTCAACCTTTCTATCTCAATTTGAAATCTTATAATGTCTAATATTTTGCAAGCCAAAAAACCAACAATGGGAAACATGGATTTGTGTTTCTCCCACCACTAAAAAGGACATTTGATATCCTTGATATCCATTTGGTATTTTTTTTAAATTTGCAACCAAGTACCCACAAGCTCTTTCAGTGGTTTATTGGTGCTATTAGTTTGTTAAAAAAATTCTAATTGTAATCTTCTACAACCATTGGATCTTACACAACCAATTCACATTCTTACATAAGATGTAAATGACTATGGCATATTTGATAAACATGGGACATAAGGATCTTTTGTCATATTTCTCAACAATAACCACACCTTCTTCACAACCAATATAAAACAATATTAGGCAAACACTTTAAAACCTAGGGTCAAATATAAAAAACAACATGTTATGGGTTTTTTTGCATCATATTTCCTTAAAAAGGAGAAAAAAGACTCCAACAACCCAAAACCTCCTTTTTCATGTTAAAGGTTAGCAAAAATAATTCATGAACAACCCCAAAAACATCATTTATCAAATTGACTAAGGTTGTTGGGGTTTCAATTATTCCTTCAATTTCAAACACATTATTATTATAGAATGCAATGCATCACTCAACAACTAGTGGCATCAAAATGAATTCTTGACGTAAGGGTGAAAGCACAATCAAGTATAGACAAAAAGTAGTCTAAAAAGTTGCAATTATATTTTTAAATATAAATGCAACAAAGTAAAGTTGAAACCTTTTCAATCATTATCAAACCATCATGATGTTAAATATTAAGTTTATAGTAAGTTGTATACAAAATTTGAAAAACTTTAATGCATTAAAAGTAGGTCAAAAATACTTTTGAAATTAATTGGTGGAATTGTGTTAAAAAATACTTTTACATTAAAAGAATGATACATTATTACTTTTACATTGGAAGTTGAAAGTGCATAAATAAAATTTTAAGTGGCATTAACCAAGAAGGTAAGAAAAATGCAATATTTTGTCTATTTATTTGCTTATATTTTTTGTTTACACTACTTTCAAAAACAACTTAAAATTACTTGCATTTTTTAACAATCTATTGAAATATATGTTAAACATGTGATTCTTCAATATCATTGACATACATTCAAAGAATATGTTCATGTTAATCATTGAAATAAAAATTTTAAATTTAATAGGTTAAGGCTAAGGTTTAATTTATAATTAACTTATATTTTTCTTGACAAGGATCACAAAATTTATACTTGATTGTGTTTTCACCCATAAACATTCACAACTAGGAAAAATAGTCAACAATTATTTGAGGAATGTGCCATGTTAAAAGAAGAGACACTCTTCCATTAAGTATGATAAAAAAAAAATTGCTATAACAAAAGGTGATAACATTCCAAAATTGTAGAGTTTCTTGGAACATAATCATTTTAGAAGCAAACCTACAAACAAAATTTAACATTTAATTTTAATATTTTAAAATTACAATTCAAATAAAAAAACCTAAAATGTAAATTATCTATGTTCAAATAAAGACCACGAAATGATTGTTAAAAAATAATTAAGTGAAAAATAATTACCTTGTCTTAATTGGAGTGTTTTTTTTTTTGGTACAAATATAACACTCTTTACAAGCCTTGTTTCATTTTTTTTTGCATTTTCCAAATTTCTTAAACCAAGTTATACATTTTTGCAAATTTGATTTAACATACTTAATAAAAACATACTTAAGATTTTAACACATTTTCTCATTTATTGTTGCATATTAACTAGCTTTAGAAAAACCATGGTCAAAGTAGGAACCTTGAAAGGTTTCCTCCAAACCCATACATTCATGACTCATAATAAACCTTAAAATAATTGTCATAGGATTCATATTTGACTCCTCATCTTTTACATAAGCAAAAATAATTTTCCTTGACCCGTATTCATCCAAAATTTCTGTCAAATTTCTTACTAAGGCTTGATCAATAATTTCTATTGCTTCAAATAAACCATTAGTGACATGTTTTAGCTACCAATTAGCCTTTTAAAAATATGTTACAAGAACAAAAATGTTATGTGCACCTTGAGGCATCCAAAAAATCAAAACTTGATGTTGCAATATAGCATTATGTTAATTTTAACATAACATACTTTTGTTTTGTTTTCTCTACCAAATTAGGCAACAATTCTCAAGAAAAAAATTATCAAAGGAAAATTCACTCAAGAACATAAATGCAAAGCAAGAAGTTTCATCCAAATACTTCCCACACACTAGATTGGTACGTGATTTTTGACAATCAAATGGCTTAAGTCTTGCAAAAAACTATTTTGCTACACATCACCCTTTTTTAAAGAATCTTTTTTAGCAAAAGATTTGAAAAAATTCCACCAAACATTTTAGGCATATTTTTTGTGGGTTTCCTCTAAATAGTTTTTTTTAATCAATTATTGACCTCCTCTTCAAAAAAAATTGCAATAATTGCATGGTCTACATTTAAATGATTGTTGAAAGTTGGTATAGTATCCCTTGTTTTGTAACATGAAATTAAGCCTTTTCTTGATCGAATTATGGGATTTGATGCATTGATGTCGAAGACTATTATAGCAAAGAATAAAATGCATCATTTGAGGATTGTTCCGATCAATTTCTTTATTATTGGTAACATAAATTTAAAAAACCCCCCAACAAATTAGATTTGTACCATGAGGTTTCTTCAATTATCTAAGCATGCAACTTTTAAAAGTTCATTTTCATTCTTTATTCTTCATTTTCAAAAACTTTGCTACTAGGATCATTTTCAAACATTTCTTCCATAGAAACATTGTTGAGAAAAATTTCACATGTTTCATATTTTAGTTAAAATTATGTTTTCATTTTCACTTGACAACTCCATTTTTCAACAAATTTTCATAGGTGTTACTCAACAAAAGTGGAAACACCAAAACAAAAGATTATTTTGCCAAGGTATTTTTAAAATTTTTTACTTGCAAATTGATTCAACTATCTAAAGCCTACAATAAAATTCAAAACATTTACAAAGGTTTAAATAACTCACTTAGCCCTCCTCTTTTCATGTAAAAAATGAGTATGCAAAATCAAATGTAATTTAATGCAAAAAAATACATGTGTGAATCATGCAAACAACAAACATATTTCCTAATATTATAATGCTACCAAGTTTAATAACAAACAAAGATTGAACTTGGAACATAAAAAAATGTTTCACCAAAATATATGCAAAGATAAACATTAACATCCAAACCAGAAAAACACAAAATTTAAAGCAGTTTGAAAATCATACTTAAAAAAACAACTCAACGTTGGATCCAAGCTACTCATTCCCAAACATACGTAAAGCGGTAGGGGGAAGTACCAAACTTGCAAGCAACAACAAGAAAACCCAAGCATCACACATGGGAATTAATCAAAAAGGTACATAGGCTTAGAAGAATCAAATAGTAGTAAGAGGACCAAACAACAACAAAAGAGGATTCAAGCAACAACTAAGATGAATTGTATGTTGTTGAACAACAATGCAAGAAGAGTCAAACAACAAAAATGCAAAAGGACTTGAACAACAACAACACAAAAAGACCCAAACAACAAGAATCCAATTGTTCATTGCCGAACAATAATGCAAGAGGACCCTAACAATAGCAACACAAAAGGACTCAAATAGTTTAGTAAGACAAAATATGTTGACTATTAATGCAAGAAAACATGATCAAGCAAAAAATATCAACTTACAAACTCACATAGCTCTAACCTTTAACTTTTAACCTTTAATGCAAAAAAGAAATTGATTAACAAAAGTGGGGCCCAATATTTTTATATTGTTTTTAAAGAATGAAGAAAAATGAAAAAGTTCAACCTTCAACTCTTAATGGCTTTAGAAGCACTACCTGAAACTTGAAATCATGTGATGTTTTTCTTTTGGAAACCTAGGATCAATGGTTGTGAAGGTGCCACTTAAAATCTAAAATGTCAAGATTTTTTTCTTTTGGTAATTTAATATCAATGACTATGGAGGTGTTGTCTGAAATTTGAAACCCTATAAATTGTTTTTGGAAACCTAGGATCAACGACTAAATATTATACCTTGTTTTATTTAAATATCATGTTATGGTATCATTTTTAAAATTTTAAATGAAAGGGCAAGGTCTTAAGGGTTGGTTCTCACCCCAATGGGACCTTGCAGGTCAATATCAACTTGAATACCATTATAAATGATATTGAATGATTTTTCTAATGAGAACCGGCTTGAATTCTTGTCCAATTTTCATTTCATTTCTTATGTTCACCCAACATTAGTTCTACCCAATGGATGTCAATTGGAGAACAAATCACATGGAATCACATGGCCAAAAACCTTTAAATAGTATATTATGTACTAGAAAATGAACCATGGTCCATTCATTTTTCAAGATAAACTTTTTTTGAGTTAATGCCCATTACCTTTCAATATTGGCATGCCCTTTTTTTTAAATAGTTCCACCCATGCCAACATTTGGGTCTCCAACATTAAAGACCTCACATCCAACATGGTTAGCTTCTTGTTTCCCATGCCCCACTTATTTTGCCTTTGGTGAATGAGCACCCACATTGGCACCATGGTTCAAATTTCACATTTTTTGGGCTTAATATAACCACTAAATGGTTTGATTGAAAAATGTGAAGGTACAACATGGGTATTAGTTCACCTTAACCCCCCATAAACATAAAATTGAAATTGCAAATTTGGTAGGAGACTATTAATAACAAACCATTTGGACCAATCAAACAATTTGGCCAATCACTAAAAAATGTCAAACTGTGCAAAATGAAAATTTTGGTGGTCCAAGGTTATTTTGCTACTTCAAATTATCATAATTTTTACTATTTTTCATCCAAAACCTTTCATGCAATGCATTATTGGAAGTGTTATAATGAAACTTGCACAAAGGTTTCATGTGTTTGAAGTATTGGTCAAGATATATCCTTGGTTTTAACACACTTCTAGAAATTTACTATTAAGGTGCCCATTTATTAGGGGGTAATGGGTTTTTCAATTGCCTCTCCCATAACATGACCATTTTTTTGTTGAGAATCGGGATGTAGCCTAGGAAGGGTTCAAACCTAGAAACGTTAATTTTGAATTAAGTACCTATTATCACATAGGTAGGTTGCACAACTAAAGTCTCACAAATAGCCACACACCATACAAAACACTTAAAGAATACAAAAGATGAAACGTACATATTATTTGATTAGGATCACCCACATTTGTAAAACTCAATTTTCATGAGTTTATCACACATGCCTAAGGATTTTGTTTTATGGGGATCACCTCACCAAAATATATATATTCACTCTTGTGAACATGTACACTTCCATAATCAAAAGGGCACATAAGTTTATTGTAACATAGGTTTGTGACACAAAATGTTTATTTCAAGGCTTAACATAAAATAACTTAGAACTATGAAAAGGAGAATATGAGCTCACAACTCCTTTTGTACTTAAAAGGAGGAATGGATGGAATATTATGTTCATTCATTTACATTTATTAAGCATTCCCATTCATCAACTACAAGCCATTAATATTATGTCACATGTTATCTTTCTAAAACTATCATTGTTCCTATGAACAAGTCATTCAATTATTTGAAAGCTTCTTCCTTAAATTCATCTAGTCTACCTCACATAATTCATTTCCAACTATGTTTAACCCAAAATAGTTAACTAAATTATTCATATGTACCCTTTAGCAAGAGCCAAAGTAGAAGGGGCTAAAACTAGTGAAGTTTTTTTGCACACGGTTTTTTACATGGTGATGTGAAATTTAATTTAGTTTCAAACATAAAATGGAAAAAATGAATGGATAAATGAAATGTAATTATTTCTAAGCAGACAATGAGAAGATGGCAAGTTTGTTATTTAAAAAAAAATTATAGTTGGATATGTTATAACTTGTGACTTGTGTATGATTTAAGTGACCATAAGCCTACCATTGTTTATCATAGGATGAACAAACCAAATACGAATTCAATTTTGTAAAAAAAATAAAATTAATTCACCATATGTTGTTTTTCTTGTCCAAAAACATTTTTTCAATCAACATGGATTTGTTGCTTAATAGGATTGATGTGCAGAATGTTTTTTTGGACTAGGGTTTTCACAACCAAAAATCGTACCAAGAGAAGACATTTGCTACATAGGAAATCTCTTTTGGCAATTTCACATTTGAACAATGCAAACCCATCATGGGATGATTTAAAATTAAAATGTCATAAAACAAATTGCTCTCAAATTTTTAATCTAGTAATTTGATTCCTTGCACACATGTTAGAAAAAATCATTTGCATATAAGAATTACAACCAATACAACCCCTATTGATGCCCCAAATGGAATACGAAGTTAATTAAATTAATTGATCGTTCTTTTACTTGTTTAACTTTTGGTCATGAGACAATATATGGGCATGAAACTAGCCAAAAGCCATTGTTGAATTCAAATTCAGGTATGAATTTAGAAAAAATGCACCTATTATATTTTGAAAATGCATTATGACTTTCAATCCACACATTCATTTAGAGTAACTCCAACAATAATAGGAAAACAACTACCACAACATAATAATGCATCCAAAAATAATGTTAATTGTTCCCCCATATTCACCCATGAACTTAAATACTAAGATAGTATAACCTCAAATATTATTAAAAGCGACCATTTGGGCCTATCATTATGGTTGGCCAACCAAGAGTAGTCACTTTCCTTTTTAGAAGTATATGGAAACCTCATTCATTAACACCAAGTTTACAAGAACATCAAACCCTTTTTTACACCATTGTGATGCAAATTTCGTCCAATTTTAGTGTGATAGTTGGTTTTTTGCAAATTTTGAAGCTACTTTTATAAACCTTAAATTCTCAAGTCTTTTAACCAAAAACTCCTACCATAAATTTGTCCATAACAACACCATAACCACATAATGCACCATGCACAAGAGCTAGTTGATAATCCAACTGATAAAAAATGACTATAAAATACTTGACATATTACAAATTATTTTCCATAGGTTTTACAATGAATTCAAGTACCTTTACTATCCTAGTTTCCTTTCACCAATAGGTTAGGGTTTCAAAAACAAAATCAAAATGAGAATTATAATTTGGTTCAATTATCAAAATTTTAAAATCTAATAACCTTTATATCCTAATGAACTTAGTTATTTGATTTTTTGAGAAACACCAATCATGTTTTCATACGCCTGACCATTACCCACCAGTTTTTTCAATGAAGTTAGGGTTTCAAAAAGAAAATGAAAATGAAAATGATAATTTGGTTCAATTGTCAATTTTAAAAAATCTATCAATCTTTATATCTTAATGAACTTAGTTATTTGATTTTTTGAAAAACACCAATCACATTTCGATATGCCCGACCCACTAGTTATTTTAATGAAGGTAGGGTTTCAAACCCAAAATCAAAATGAGAATTATAATTTGGTTCAATTATAATTTTAAAAAAAATTAGCAACCTTCATATTCTAATGAACTTGCTTATTTGATTTTTTGATAAACATCAATCACGTTTCCATATGCCCAACCATTACCCACCAGTTCTTTCAATGAAGTTAGGGTTTCAAAAAAAATTGAAATAAGAACTATAATTTCGTTAAATTGTCAAATTTTAAAAATCTAGCAACCTTTATATCCTAATGAACTTGGTTGTTTGATTTTTTGAGAACATCAATCATGTTTCCATATGCCCAACCATTACCCACTAGTTCTTTCAATGGGGTTAAGGTTCAAAAACAGAATCAAAATGAGAACCGTAATTTGGTTAAATTTTCAATTTAAAAAAATCTACCAACCTTTATATCCTAATGAACTTGGTTATTTGATTTTTTGAAAACCACCAATCATGTTTCCCTATGCCCAACCATTACCCACTAGTTCTTTCAATGGGGTTAGGGTTTCAAAAACAAAATCAAAATGAGAACCATAATTTGGTTAAATTGTCAATTTTTAAAAATCTAACAACCTTTATATCTTAATGAACTTGGTTATTTGATTTTTTGAGAAACTCCAATATTTAACACCAATAACACACTTGGTTATTGTCAATTCACATTTCCATACCCCCAACCATTATCCACCAGTTCTTTCAATGAAAAAGAAAAAACCACCCAACATTAGAAACAACCTCAAAAGCTTTAGGCAATGACAACTAAAATGTGAACAACTAAAGCAAAAAGAAGATAAATTCTTTAAAATGAAAGCAATGATGTTCTACCTTCATGTGCATTGCAACATTGTTGTGGCCCACGTAAAAGCCAATTATGGCAATAAAACAATATTTGGAAGTGAGAATGTAAAACTTGAAACAATAGGAGATGTTTGTTTACCTTTCTAATATTAAACAAATTCCACTAGGAAGAGAACACTTGCCCTTTCTTTTCACTTGGAGCCATGATTTACAATGTATTCCCCTATTCCAATTATGATTTAAACACCCTCTTTCCAAACTTTCACAGAACATTGTGTTGGGGTTCAACTTTTGAAGGAATGATAAAGTTCGATCACCTAATTCACATGCTTTTCCACATCGATTTTTTTGAAAATAATTCATTGTGTTCAAAATTTATGACTATTAGTTTCAAGACATGATATAAATTCAAATAACAAAAATCTAAAACCTACAAATTAAAAAATGACATAATAGGTGGAAAAAATCACATTGTATCATTGTGCTTTCATGAACAAAATAGTTTCTAGAGATTCAAACTCAACATTTAGACTCCAACAAACATTCCATTAAGGTGACCCTTTAATCCCAATTTGGTAGGGACTTTAATCATGTTGAATTTGGTTCTAAAAAACAAAAAATCATGTCGATTCTATTTTTTCAAAAAGTAACAAGATCCTATTCACATTAAACTAAATTCTAAACAACAACAAAATTTGATGAAAAAATAACCTAACATGTGTCCAACACAATTATTGGTACAAGTTATTGGTAATCATTTATTTGTTTACAAGGTGTGGCCAAATGTCCATCCATTGTATTATGATGATTGCAATCCATAAATTCATGACATAAAAATTAAAGTAAAATCAATCCTCCTCAAACGAAACCTAGGAAGAAGCTTTGTATTTCCACCATGAAAAATTAAAAATTCAAACCAAATCTAATTAATCACATCATTTTTTGTTTAGTTCTCCTTATGTATCTAATAATGATTTATATTGTCAAAATGTTCATATTTCCAAATTTACACAAGTTGATTGGTAATGTGAAGAGCCCAATTACAAAGATGGTATAATAACAAAGCAACATGATAACACAATTTAAATACACAAAAATTGTAGTCAATTAATTACAAATGTAGAAATTTTTAAAAATCTTAATACCCACCTCTTTAACATTGTACAAGTTCTGATGAATACAGACACATAAGCAATGACACATGCACATATAAATGAGTAAGATGACTATTGTTATTGTCAAATATCTTTAATAATAAGTCTAAGAATTACAACACTAAATTGCAAAGTTGCCTTCCCAACCTAAACACTATTTTTCTATATATTTTTTGAATTTTTACTCCTTAAGCACTAGTCTTTACATCACAAAAAAATGAAAAAGTCCTAAATCTCATTATTCTTTTTTATACTACAAAATAGTTCTTTGTACATTGGCCAATTACAAAATAAAATGTATTCAATTATTAGGAGTCAATTTTTTGTAATGACTTCTTTATTTCTTTGAAATATGGCTTGAAAATTGATGCATTGATGGAATCTTGTAATTTATTTGCATAGGTCCCTTCAATATGTATTATGTTGTTGAAATACAAAGTAAAACATGATGATAAAAAAAGGTTGTAAAATCATAATATTTATTTGTGCCCAATGTTATTGCTATTTTAAAAACTTTTGAATTTTTTGAAATTATGATATTTGTTTTCAATTGACCTTTACATTATAACATAATAATACTTTTGGGTGATTAAAAAAATTTATATTAAATTGTAAATCATGATTTTAAAAAGATTCTCCCTAAATGATTGATTGTGTTATGTCAGGTTAACTTGACTAGTAAATCCATTCCTTATTAGGACTTTGTCTTTGTGACATTTTTTGCTTCTAATAATGTGAATGCACCCAATATACTAATTGATGGTGACAACATTGTTAATTGAAATGCAAAAAAATTCTTAAAAATGCCTAAGATTAGTTTGAATTGAATTGTAACCTCATTCTTGTTGTAGTACAATATTGCATACAACCAATCCATACATCTAATGTTGTTATGGTAAAATAATCGATTCTATAAGTACATCAAACAAATTAAATTTGAAAATTGTAGATCAAACACTAAATTTACCCAATATGATCCAATTTGTTGTTTCATTGCTCATTTTGATCCTTTTCTTCATGCTAATGCTTTTGAAACATTAGTAATTTTGCAGAGATTAACATTCCAATTGAAGCTACCTTGCTTGACTTTTCCAATACCTGCATGTAGAATTTGATCCATCTAAAGGAATCACAAATGAACACAAGAAGAAAACTACCATATGTTTGTGAATGGTATTGTAACCATTTCTTGGTAGGATTTGATCCATTTTTAAACCTTAACAAAATTCTATGATTCATTCAATACATGATTAAAGTGAAAAATTTAATCAATGAGAAAGAAAGAAAAAATAACACATCTTATGTGCATGTGAATTGTCACATTGTGAGAGCCAACATTGTGATGACTTGATGAAGTGTTGAAGATTTACAAGAAAGACGTGATAGTTTTTTGTTGAATTTTGAACTTTTTTTTTGTTTCAACTTCACTTTTCTTTGTTATGCCAACCATCAAGGCACTAACAATTGATTCCTTGAAAATTGAACAATGAAGTTTTGTACATACCCATCTATGGAACCACACAACATTGTGCAAAAGCGTATGGATGTCACTAAATATAACACTGACTTACCATCTCAATGAGTTTGTTGGAAGTGGCATCTAAGTAACTACTTCAAATGTTTATGCATATAGAATGCATGTGCATGTTGATATTGTGAGACAAAACACATGAAATTGTTACCTATTATGAGAATATGCATATTTGTTACAATTGTGACAAAGTTTAATATAACATTAAGGTTTGAAAGTTTATGCCCATAAACAAAACCCTATCACCCACAAAATTGTAAAAATAAATAGGGTTTTAGGTGTTAAATTGCACATTTTGTTTAACATACTCATGGAAATGAGTTGATATGGTCATTAATTATCGTAAGAAACATTGAATGCAAATGACAATGCTAAAAAAATACCTAGGTGACAATTATGTATAAGGGTAAGATGTTGTAGGTGCACATGGATCCAAACATGTTAATAAGAGCCAAGGTTGTTTCCTTAGGTGATTGCTTATTATAAAATATTTATTAAATAATCCTAAAAAATTCCATTTGAAAGTTGAAAAAGAAAAATGTTGCAATATATTATTATGTAAATATATGTTTAAAAATCTCCACCAAAATATGTAATGATTAAATGATCTCCCCAAAAATGAGAGCCCTTACAACATGTTATTAGTTTATCAACATCTTTTACACAACCATGTATTTTGTAAGTCATTTCACATATTATTTTTTAAAGCTTAGCCCCAATTATCATTATCAACTACACACCATTGAACAAGTACAAAAAATCCAAGTAGACATCATCTCATCATTTATTTTTCAAACTTGCAAATCAAATAATTTTTTTTTTTTGCCATATATAATAACAATATAATATATATTGTAGTACATGTGCAACTTTGGTATAAATTAAATATTTTTTATTTTGCTAAATTTTTTGAAAAAAAAATAGCCTTGTTCTCGGAAATTCCAAAAATTTAGATTGCAAGAATTTGGAATCAAACCTTAGCCTAGTATAAATAAATGCATTAATTATGAACACATTGATCACAAGGACAATAAGATAACTCCGAAATTGAGTTAGAATTTAATATGTAAATTTGTTATATGCCAAAAAGTCCAAAATTAAAAACTCACATGAAAATGAGAACCTCCCAACAATTGTTGTTCCACAACTCCTTAGAAGAGGGATGGAGATTCTAGCAACCTATGGTGCCTTCCAAAATCCAAATACACCAAGAAATTTCTTATGATGCTTTACATTACATAGTAAATTTATTGACAAAGATAGTAAAAGCCAAGAGCAAAACCTTAGGTTTCTCTAAAATTGAGGATAATAGTCAAAATCCAAAATGGGATAGTGCTAAAGGAAAATAATAGAGGAAAAAACTCAAAAAAATTCCTCAACCCAAGATTATTTTAGTTTCTTTTTATTTCTTGGGGTTTCTTTACATTTATGTGTTTACTTCAAGGTCTACTTATGTTATTAGATACCTAAGTAAGACTTAGGGGATTGCACAAAGCCTACCTACGGGGTTAGCTAAGGACTTCTTAAGTTGGGAAATACCTAAAGGTTATTTAGGGGGTTATTTAGGGACTATTTAAGGAAACACCTAAAGGCCTATTAAGCTTATGGGATTCCTAAGGATGATTTAAGGGCTATGTAGGACCTACCTAGGGGATCCAAAGAAACACTTAAAGACTTACTTAGGTTATGGGATATCTAAGGCCGGTTACTTAAAGAACTACATTGAACTTATTTAAAGGGCTACCTAAGGGTTATCAAAAGCCTACACATGGGCCTGCATAAGGCCTGCCTAGAAAGCTACTCAAGGATTGCCTAAGGATTATTTAGGGAAACATTTAAAGGCCTACTTAAGTTATGGGATACCTAAAGGCTACTTAGTGGACTATGTAAGGCCTACTTAGGGAATTACCTAGGGTGACGCCTAGGGACCTAAGTTATGGAATACCTAAAGGCTATTTAGAGATTACATAAAGCCTATTTGTGAGGCTAGCTAGGGATTTCTTAGGTTAGAGGATACTTAAAAGTTATTTCGGAAGTGACCTAAGGTTGATTCATAGTGTAAAAGGGGGTTACCTAGGGGTTATTTAGGGCCAAATCATAGCCCTTATGTAAACATAAAACCTACATGTGAAGCTACTAGGGAATTCTTAGCTTAAAGCATATCTAGGGGCTTACTTAAATTGATTCATAGTGTGGAAAGGGCTACATAAGGGGCTATCTAGGGGTTACCTAAGGTTAACTCATAGCCCCTATGTAAATTCTACATAACTCTTTAAGTAGGCCCTTAACTAACACTTAGGTATCCCCTAACTTAGGTAAGTCCCCAAGTAATCCTTATGTAACACCTTAAATAACCCCTATGAAACTCCTTACGTAGGCTTTCAATAGCCCTTATCTAAGATAGCCCATAACTTGAGTAGGTCTTTATGTGGTTATAAAATAGTCTTGAAGTAACCCATTAAGTTACTTAGGTAGCCCTTTTAAACAATCTTTAGGTATCCCCTAGCCTAGGAAATAGTTGTATAGCCCCTTAAGTAGGCCCCTTCGTTGCCACTAGGAAATCCTAGGTAATTCTTAAGTAGGTTTCTAAGTAGGCCCTATGTAGCCCCCATGTAAGTTTTTCATCATACCTATCCTATATAGGTTAGTGAGTAAGCAGGTAAGTAAGTTTGAATATGTAAATAAATACCCCATGAATAGGTAGGTAGAAATAGGTAGCCCATGGGTAAGTAAATAGGTAGGCCCTAACGTAGTTAGCCTTCTATTTAGGTAGTTTCCTAATGCATGTGATCATAACCTAAGTAAACCATAACTCTAGTGACATAAGAACTGGTTTATATGAGGGTTCTTTGCAAAAAGTTTCATATGTGACTTTTACAAGACCATTTTGATCGTATGGTTGTCCCTAAACCATTCCAAAAACGATTCAGAAATAACTACCTCATTTTCAAGCCTAACTATCTTATAACTATTTATTTTTCCTATTAACTTTCGTAATAACTATCTCCCACCTTTTCTATAATTACCTCCATCTTATAACTACCTCACTCCTTTTTCCCCCACCAACATGGATATAAAAAAATAAAATTAACATGTGTCTTTTCATGTCCATGAAATGTATATTAATTTAAATTAAATTTGACATTGTCATAAATATATGAAAACATAAGAAAAAATCAAAATTGTTGATTGTCATTGGTAGCGTGCAACAACACGGAGCTCAATTATAGTTAGAAAAGAAACTATGGTGATCATTTTTGAAAGGTCACCTTTAATGTTGAGGAGTGATCTTCATTTTGATGGACTTTTTTGGATAGCTCAAAAGGGAGGATGAGTGAGTACAATGAGGAGCAGAGTCAAGCCCAAAATAAGGACAGCTTTGAAGGTAGCTTAATATATGGTCAATTGCTGCAGCTATTGTTTAGCAGAGTCTAATGACAAGTATGAATATCAATTGCAGGAAATTTGTCAGGGAAATTTGTACCCCATCTACCTGACTCTGCCTCATCAATTTCTCACTTGTAGAAAAGAATTTCATGTTGTAACACATGCTCCATATACTCGTGAAACATGGTGCTGTCCAGATGGGTGCAACAAAAATCTCATACCCAAGGTCGTGATTGTGAGATTTGGAGCCGAGAGAGAGAGAGAGAGGTGAAGACCCGGGAAGAATCATTCATTTTTTGTAATGTGATAAGTTTTGGGCAACAACCCTGAAAACAGGAGGAGATGTGGATCCAGGTAGCAGTAGTATCTAGGGATGCTTGCCTGGTATTGGAGCTTTGGA
>Ga0116227_10006772_pt1 | contig 22936 bp, 17 predicted proteins | sample S1TSphgellanicum_FD_89693 | JGI IMG/M metagenome (GOLD analysis project Ga0116227, IMG submission 89693) | Host-associated microbial communities from peat moss isolated from Minnesota, USA - S1T2_Fb - Sphagnum magellanicum MG | ecosystem: Host-associated > Plants > Peat moss > Unclassified...
ATTTCTTAATTTGTTTTTTTTTTTTTTTTTTTTTCCTTTTTCGTTGGACCCCTCCTACTTTCAAAGCTTCTAAGTTTCTTATTTCTTCATTTAAAATGATTTAAAGTGCGATAGAAGTGCCACCTGAAGTTTTACAAATCATCTTTCAACTCTAATAGCAACATAACAACATACAAAGAATTTTTTGGGGGATTGGGATTGGGCTTTGCATTGTTTGATGATTTGTTTTTTTTTTTGAATTCTTGACCCCCTCTACTTTGGGAGGCTGTAACTTTCTCAATTTTAATCCGTTTTTTATGATTTTTAGTGCACCAGATGCATCAATAGGAGGGGGTTCAAATTTTGTTGGAACACCAGAAACAATGGAGCCCTCCCCTTGGATCTAACCTGCCTTGAGCGCTTAAGCGATCGCTCATGGGCTATTCTACCTTACGGTAATTAACTCGAACCTTGTGCATTAAATGCTGAGTTTCACCATTTCATACCCAGATTTAATAAAACTTCCTTACTTTGCAAACCTCACTCAAAGAGGGGATAGCGGGTGAAAAGAGGCCCAAAGACAGGATGACTTCAAGGAAAACTCTAATACATACTGGTTTTTAGAGAAAAAATTTACTCTTATTATAGACTCTTACTTGGATTTTGAAGTGGCCTGTACATACCAGGTGTATGGTTTTTGGGTCTGAAGAATATCCATACCCAACTGGGTATATCACTAGAATTGATATATACCTGCCCAACGCTGGTACCACCTAACCAACCCATGTTCCACTGCTGCTGCCCACATGTGCAACCATATACTACAGTTTTCGATCCATGCATAATGCATGCATGCATGCATGTTCATTGATTTCCATTTTTTGGCACTCACATCACCATCCATACAATGGATTTACATGAACAAGCATCCACCAGTGCAACATCCGTTTTCATGACTCAAGTTGTGGCTGAATCTCATCCAACTGAGTTAACTAGGTTTCACCTTGGTAACCTCTCCTACAAACCCTCGGACTTCTGTCTTCTCCTACCTAGGTAACTACTTAAATGTAAGCAGGTAGAAGTATCATAGGTAAGAAGGTAGAGTATGTACAAGTGGTTACTATGTAGGCAGGTAAATACATAACGGCACTTGGTGACTGACTACTAGGTTGCTAGATACTAGATACATGTGCATGGTTAGCACATAGCTAACCACCATGGTTAACTATGGGAACATGAATACACTGAAAAAAAAATGTTTTTTCTGTCCACATATCATCCATCCTAAAAATGTTTTTCTGTCCACATATCATCCATCCTGCATGGTGCGCTGGTGGTGGGTGCTGTTTCACTCTTGCCAATCATGACAAGAGCAGAATACATAGAATGGCTGCTCGGACGAGTAGAAGTAGTTGGTAGAGACTCAATGTGTGTAATATGGTCGAAATTGATAAGTAAGGAGCATTTTTGCTCCAAAGGGAAAGAAAGGTTGTGAGTTTTTGGTACAAGTCCCAAGCATGAACAATTTAGTTCTTCAGGAAAGCTGAGTTTCGTGACTTTCCAATGATATAACCTTGTAACACTAAACCCCAAATAACCAACCTTGTAACGCAATCGACCAAATTGCATGTACTTGGCACTTCTTGAACCAAGATCCTCCCATCATGTGTGTTGTACTTGAACAACCCATGCAAAGTTTTGGGAATGTAGGGGCCACCCAAGTTCTCAATTCGAGTCTAAAGTGATGGCAATCTAAGGAGCTATTATTACCCCTCTCTCTGCATTGGAATATTGAATAGGGTGTGCCTAAATAATGTGTGTAATGTGTACTCATTTGCTCATGTTCCTATCCCAATCAGGCTTTCTTTTCTCAGCTTTGTGATGTGTAGCCAAGGTGGCAAATCACCTACAAGAGCATCTAGCCAGATTTGGCTACAGATCAGAGACGAATGTAAAAAAATTTAAGAATCCTGCTATCAGGTACTCCCTAATCGGATTTGGCAATTAAATAAGTAATTAAATTTTTAATTTAAATTCAGCACTTGGTTTTTGAATTCTGAAAATTTTGACAGGTAATAGGGTAGAACTGCCCATCACTGATCATTACCTTATCTCACCGATCATTTCTTTAGATCTTCATCATTTGTGCTTCATTTTGAGTGATTTAAAATGTTATGGGAGCATTACCTCAAGCTCTATAAATCATCTTTGAAGTGCAAATGAAAAGGAGTAATCAAAAGTAAACTAGAAGAAAAAATAAGTTTTCCAACTCACAAAACACGTTTTTTTTCTTTTTGTTTTCTCTTAGGACCCCTATTATTTTCAAAGCTTCTAACTTTCTTACTTCTTGTTCATTTTAAACGATTTAAAGTGCTATAGGAGCACCACCTTTAGTCCTATAAATCATTTTTGAACTTTAACAATAACATAGCAACATACAAGGAATTTTTTGGGTGATTGAAAATTGGCTTTGTAGTGTTCGATGGTTTTTTTTTTTGAGTTCTTGACCTGTCTACTCTGTGGGGGGCCTGTAATTTTCTCAATTTTAATCCAATTTTTACAATTTTTAGTGCACCCAATGCACCAATAAAAGGGGTTCAACTTTTGTTTAAATGCCTAAAAACAATGGAGCCCTCCCCTTGGATCCAACATGCCCTAAACACTTAAGTGATCACTCATGGGTTGTTCTACCTTAATGGTTATAAATAATAATAATAATAACAAATTCTTCAAGTTTATGGGATAGTCTAATGTGTCTAGATTGTCTTGGTTTTAAGTCCTTGAATTTTAAAGTCTATGATTCAAACCTAACAATTGAAATCTTGCATATTCCTATTAAAGTTTATAAAAATTTTGGTAAAAATAATAAATAATTTCTCAAAAATTTGACAAAATGAAAACTAATTTAATTTATGCTGAAATCATTCAATTATTATGGCATTTTGATAACCATCTTGAACCTATTGTCCAAATATGGTGACTTTAAGTGGAAAATATATCCTAGAAATCTTGTCATTTTGGTGCAATTTTTTCACTAAAATCCTTTCAATGGATTGCAATGGATTTTTTTTTGGTGAAAAAGTATTGAAAATTCATCAAAAAGGAAAATTTACACTAATTTTTTATAGGTTTAATTTAGCATTTGATGGTTATTAACATTGTTGGGCAAGTATGAAATAGTGGTTCAGAACCAATTCGAATATCAACTTGTTCTCTCACAAAAAAAATCAAAATGAATATCATCATTGGTTAAACCCACAATGAAAATTGCCCCTTTGATTTTTACTTCAATGAAAACCCGCTCACTTGAGAACCATCTCATAAATTAAAAATGAAAAATATGATAATCATCTCAAGGTTTCTAAAAAGCCAAAAGACAATTCTCAATTTTAGAAGTTTGGGATTAATGTATACCTACTCTAGGGGTAAGTAGTATGCAATTTTATTTTTATTGTGGGTGAATTTTCAATGTTTTTATTTCAATGGATCACATTGATTAACATTGTTTTTAATGTTCTTCAATGTATTAGTACCAACACATTAATATGAGAAGATATTCCCTTGAGCTCATCTATATACAATGCATGCCCACAGTTTTGGGCAAAAAAGAACAATTTATGATGTTAAATTAAAAAATATCTTGAATGCACATTACACATCTCATTGTTTTCGTAGAATAAATTCAATAATCAAATTGCAAAAATTATTGGAGATAACCACCTATTATTACATTTGTGAAAACTGATCATTTGAGAACCATTAACTTGATAATCAATTGAAATTTTTAAAATAAAATTTTCATACATTGAATGATTATCATAAAAATAATTCCAATAAAAAATTTGCAAAAAACCACACTAATTCTTACAAGTTGATGAACCATTCATAAAAGTAAAAAAATTGGAAAAAAATAGGTTAATTCTTCCAAGTCTATGAAAAAACCAAAATTATCTATTTTAACAAAAATCTGAAAACTACCCAACATTGGTTACTAGCATTGTCAAACAAGTAAACTCTTACCTAGGTATGTTCATATGCAAATAAAAAGCCTTCAAAATTTTGAACTTTTGTGCATTTGATATTGATTGGATTGTTGAAATAATGTGTTTTAGATTTTCATCTATGTTCGCAAGTAGTAGACTCTATAGTAACCTCTTGAAGAGATTGAAGGTTTGGTAGGGGTACCGACCAAGCCTTTTGGCCAATAATGCCTTTATCTAATACCTTTCAATAACTATTTAAGATGGATGACACCTACTTTTGCAAAAGCATTTAAACTTTGAATATGCAAATGAAGGGATCTTCCTTTTAACATCTCTAAACTTTTTTTGAAGGATTGTTAGAAGTATAAATAAATAAATAAAAACTTATTTTTTATAATACTATACATATATAAAATTTTGGGTAGTTAAGTTTTTTAGGGGTTTTCTTTTTTAATTGAGTTTTGTTGACCTATGAAGCTCTTAATCTTTTTGGTTTGAATACTTTGTAGTGGAAGTGGAATATGAATGGTTTAAACTATAACCTTGTTGAATTTGTGAATGTTTGTCATAGGCTACCTTATCACTATATAATAGAAGGGTCATTTAAAGTTTTCAAACATTTTGAAACTCCTATTCGGAGGACTATGGATCTTGATTCTTCACAATTAATATTTTTATTTGAATAATTTTCAATTGGATTTGTGAGTTTTAGACCAAATTGGACTTACTTGGATTATATATAACTTTTGAAAATGTGTATTTTCCCTTAGTACCTTGGGCGGTTTATTGAAATTTATGTACATGCCCAACAATTTTTATTGAGTTAAGTTGTTTCCAATACATAGCACATTAACCAAAAAATAGTTGGGTTTGGGGGGCACCAATGTTGGTCAATTTGGGGTTTTTAGAAAAAGTATTGGGTGTATGGATCTTGTGTTTTTTACAAAGGACCTCTAGTTTTGGGTCTAAAAAGAATTCCAAAAACTAAAACCTATCAACTTTGAAATCAACTAATCTAATTTTTTTAGAAGGTCAATTATCAAATCAATAGTTATAAGTTTTATGAGGCCCATCAATTCTAAGTTCAAACAAAGTCAATTTAAAACCCTATTCCACCTTTTACTCTCAATTATATTCTTTTCTATTTTTGTCCAATTCATTAACATCTTTTTTTTGTATACTTTTGCACAAATCATTCTTTTCTTTTGCAATGTCATTTGGTGTTTTAGGTTCTTCATGACCTATTTACTCCATAATTAACACAAAACATTCATTTCTTTTCTACAATGGCTTTTGGTGTTCTTGGTTTTTCATGACCTACTAACTCGTTGACAAAGACACTTAGATGTTGAACCAAGTACTATTCATGGCAAGGGGTGCACCAAAAAAAAATCAAAGAACATCTAGTATTAATGGATGTCGACACTGAGCACTTATTTTTGCATTTTTTTGAACAAATCAAAATATCTTTTACCAAAGAAGAGAATAGATATAACTGCCAAACAAAAAACTTTCAACTTTCAAGAAGTCCTTCACGATTGCAACACAAAAGAAAATAGGAAGCTCTAAGGCTAGCCTACAACCTATACATTCACCCTAAACCCTATCCTATACCTTGTCCCTACACCTAGTACCTAGCCTTGAACTAAAACACCCTATGACCCATCATGTATGTATTTAACCCCAAATTTTCTTGAGTTGAGCTTGGGGCTGGGTCTTCCCCCACCTAGACCCACCAAACTAGGTGCTTGGGCCTAAACCAAACATGGCCCTAGGCCTAGGCTTAAAATCTATACTTGGCCAATATTATCCAAAAAACAATTTACATGGCAAAGGTCATGTTGGTTTAAAAAGAAAAACTCCCATTTCAATGCGCATTTCATTTTTTTCCATGTGATACCGGACAAATACCATGAAAACAAAATTTTAAAAATAATTTTCATGTGTTGATCTTTATGTCAAGTAATGCCCTATGACACAAAACAATGTCTTGGTTTTGGTTTTTTTTCTTGAGTTATTGATGTTGTTTGATTACGAGTATTTGGTTTGTTTTAAATTGCGGGTGCAAACTCACATGGTGGTAATGAAAGAAGATTTAATCTTTCTACTTGGTGAAAAACAAACATTACATTATGATAAGCTTAGTGAAGAAGCTAGGTGAAGAAGCTTCTAGAGGTGATGTGAAGATTTATTAAGATGTGAGAATGCTAGTGGAGGTATGTGTGGGCAAGAGAGTGGCAATGGCTTGTTGTTGAAAAGAGGTAGAATATCTTTGGTGTTGATGGAGGTCATAATGTAATCACCTTGCTAGTCGTGAAATATTTAAAAGAGGGAAGCTATGGTGGTCACCTAAGAGATTTTCTTGGCATTAATGGGTATGCTTTAAGGTTTTAAGGAGATCCAACTTTCATATTATAATGTGATCAAAATCAATAAAACAAGCTAGAAGAATTTTTGTATGAATTTTGAGAGTGAGTAAAAATTCCTTTTTAATTGGTGCACACCATGTATGAGGCTACTTGTATTATTTGATGCAATGTGTGAAAATTGGAAAGAAGATCAATGGTTATGTGAGCTTCCATGATACCCAATACTCAAGAATTTTCATTGCACATAAGTTGATAGATTCAAGATGCTTGCAAATGGAGGTCTTCATTCATAGGTTTTCTTAACAACATGTGGTCATTGATACACACAAATCCACTAGCAAATGTAAGTTGCTAACAATAAGCATCATTTAATGTTTTCTCACCTCATAAAGTGTAAGTAGTCAATGCATGAAGTTGTATTCTTGGTATGGAGTGGCATAGTGTCCTCCATTTTTGGTTACAACTCCATTCCTACCCTTATAACAATGTTGTTCATCCAAATAGCATGTACATGTCATCTTGAATTTTTTAAAACTTGAATTGTGCTAGTTGTACACGTTGTAAATTGATTGATGTTTTTTTTTCAATTGTGTGATCTAGCACAAGTGGTTTAACATAACATTATGATAGATTTTTGAAAAATTTTCCAAGCAATAGAAAATTGGCAATAACTTGCCCAAAATAAAAAATTGTGTTGAAAATTAAATAATAGTTTTAAGAAATTCTAATTATATTTAGCTAGTTCATGCAATTTCTTTCAAAATGATTAATAATACATGGTTTCTTGGTTTTTTAGTTTCCAAAATTTGAAAAATATTTTATTTTATTTTATTTTATTGGGTTTTGAGCATGTAGCAAAAAATTGAAGGATGCATAACAAATGTTTTTTTTGTGTGATTTTTGCATTGTGGCAACAAAAAAAAAGTCACATGTGAATGCTTGAAAGGGTTTTTGGCAATTGTTTTTGCAAAATTTTCCATATTTTGAGGGAAAACTACCAAAAGTTGCCACCTTTACTACGTCCATGGAGGTCACCAATACAAAGTGGGATTTTGAAAAAAATTACAACCCAACTACGATGGTTGCCATTTAATGATGATGAAATGTTGGGGATCCTCACCAATGGCATTATTTGAGGAATTTGAAAGAAAACCCTAATGCTTTAGACTTTTTTCCTTTTAAATCAAATTTATAACCAAAATTGGCTAAATTAATGTATGGATGATCACCACTACAACTACATCATAAAAATTGAATTTTTAAAAAATGGTCAAAATATGGAAAAAAAAATTCCAACAAATTCATTTTCTTCAAAATTTCATGATTTTTTTTCAAAAAAAGGAATTTGATTGAGAATATTCTTTTATATTTTTTAAGTTGGAATAAATTCCAACAAAAAATAAAACACTAAAAACTTATGTAGGTCTAGCCCAACCATTAGTTTATGTTGACTCTTGAGCACCCAACAGACTCAATAACAATAGCCAAAGAAGATTAGATGATCTTTTATGCATGCAAATTGTACACAAATTGAAGGGGGCATTAAAAACTTGTAAGACAATAAATACCCCCTAACGAGCTTTATTAAGTGCAATCTTTGGCCCCCTCACCCACCACTAGACTTGACCCCACCTCCATAGCCAAGCCCTCCTTTCGTTGTTGACAAAATGTCCTGAGGATCGTCAATTGTCTGTCTCTCCCTTCAAAGTTGATAGAACGTCCCAAACATCGTCAACCATATGTCCCTCACTTCATCATTGACAAAACGTCCCAAGCATCATCAATTATCTGTCCCTCCCTTTGCCATTGACAAAACATCCCAAACATCATCAATTGTCTGTCCTTCCCTTTGTTGTTGACTATAGGACATCCCATCGTTCTACATTAGAAACATAATAGCTCAAATATAAGCTAAAAATAACCAAATGTAGATTGGGCATTTAGGGTTTCTTATTGCAAGCAATGTAAATAAGTTTTAAAAATTTGGTGGTGCAAAACGATTGTAGAAGCATTGAATGCAAAACACTGATTGTCCTTCATTGGAGAACAAATTGGAAAGTGACCTTCCCTTGAAAGGTTTAGGGTTTAGGGTTGCATTAAATGTTCAGGTGACTATGTTAAGTAGTCTTTTTCATAATTGTTGTGTCATGTTTTAACTTGTGAACAACTATGGAACCAACACAAAAAACAAAAATTGCATCTTCTATTGCTATGAGTGTCATTGAAGAAAACAACATAGTGCGTAGTGTGATTACTGTAGACACTATGGAAAGATCTCCCACTCCCATTGTTATTTACAGTGTTGAAGGTGAACTTGATTCTCCTGCAATTGAAGACGACGACATACAAAAACTTGATGACACGTGAAAGCTTAATGACGCCATGATGTAAATTGGAGGAAGGGATGGAGAGTGAGGACATCTATTACACGAGGCGTTGTCGATTTTTGTGCAAAAAGACCCCTACATGATTTGTTTGCTTGGTTGATAAAAACATATTAACATTATGAAAAAAACAACAAGAAGATGGGTAGAAGGGGTAAGCTTTCTATTATTTTATTTTTACCTATCATGAGTTTGTTGTTAAGTGTGTTGCAAAAAATGGGCGGTAAGATTTGTTGACTACAAAAAAAGGTCTTTATTTGTTGACTGCATATAGACCTTGGGGTTTTGTAGTTTGTTGTTTTTTCTTTTGAATTTTAGGTTTATTGTGTTGAGTACATACAATTTGGGAAAGTAATAGTGGGCATCATTTATTATCCACCTCGTTCTGCAAAACATAACAAATTTTTAAAAAATGATTGACAACATATTGCAGGTGTTGGGAGGTCTAGATGTCAAAATTAGGATTTACAAATCAACAATGAAATAGAGTTGACATCATTGTGTCACACTATGCCTTGAGGAGGAGTACGAGACTCTTGCATTGGAAACACATTTTGAGGCCAAATGCCTTGATTTCCCCGTCGGAAACCGGCCTTCCTTTCAATGCAAGTTTTGCAAAAATTGTTACAAATATAAGAACGCCCTAAGCTACCATAGAATGATGATGCAATGCCCAAAATACAAGGGCAAGGAGTTGTTGAAGATGTACCCAATTTAGACCAAGTCTAAGGCAAAAAAATTGACAAGGTTAGGGGAGATCAAGGCAAGATCCTACCAAACGAAAATAAGCGCCCAAATGATGATGTAATAGAACATCACGGTAAGAGTGCTGCATCAGCAAGCTTAAAATCTTGAGACAAAGCACTATGACCTCCAAGGCCCATGCATCAAAATGACAAGGTGCTTGTTAAGTTAGTAGTGATGGAGACTTCTCCTCAATTCACTACCAAGGTGTGTATGATTCCAAACCTAGCATTCCTTTTTGAAATCTCCACTTCATATAAGAGCTTAACTTGTTGCATTTTTATATTCCAATTTTGGTCTACAAACATTTTTTTAAAAGTTCACTTTGTAAATGAAGATTTCTAATTCTAGTTGTTGATTAACTAATTATTTATTTCCCACTTTTGTTTGTGAAACTTCATAATGCCAATGTAAAAAATTTGTACCTCACTTTTAGATTCCCAAATTTTGATTCACTTTTAGGGTAGGATACTTGCATGTGTTTCACATTCACTATAGACTACCAAAACCATTGTCCAAACAAAAATGCTTATAGTCAAGAATTTTGCAATTGTAAAACCAATGTGATGTACAAGGTAGAACAAATTAGATGCAAGTATGTTTTTGTGAAGAAAGGTATTTAATTCTTTTTCTGAAGGGAATCAAAGGCCCACATTCATTTGAAAGCACTAAAAGATTCAACCTATGTATTTACACGTCTATCATTGTTTCCAGATGAGCAACCACTACCACAAAGGGGTGTAGCACATGTAAGCAAAGTTGACATTCAAATGAAAGCAAGGAAAACAATTGAAACATTCACAATTGAAAGTGTTTGTGATTTGGCTCTTCCTTTTGTGGAAGTACAAATGAATGGGCTTTATATCCTATTGTCAAATATGGATAAAATTATGGACTAGACAATGCTTGAAAACCTTGAAGAAGCCCTAGCTTTCCTTATCAAGATGGAAACTAAAGGTACTTTAGGAAACACATTCGTGTTTACATTTGGAAAATGGTATTTTTTTCCACTGGTGAGTTTACTTGTTTTTATTCACTATCATTGTTCTACACCCTAAGTTTTAATTAGTCATAATCATTCATTTGCAACATGGGTTATTATTACTTACATTCAATGTTTTGCAACCTTGCTTATTATTACTTGTATAGTCATTGTTTTCCAACTTAGGTTCTTATTAATCATAGTCAATGTTTTGCAACCTAGGTTGTAATTACTTATAATCACCATTCTCCAACCTAGGCTTTTATTAGTCACAAACTATGCATGTAGGTTGTTGGAGGGGTTGAAAAAACAAGCATAATTTATGAGATGGTTGTGAAGTCTTTGAGCGTATGGACTAAAATTGGTTGTGGAGATAACACCATGAAACAATTCATAAAAATGAAAAATCTCTAGGAATATTTACAATATGTGAAAAAAAAGGAGTATGATGCAAACATGGCAAGCATTATGAAAAATCGCCTTTGTTGAAATCACATTACCTTGCAATTAAAATTCAAAAAAACTCATTATAATTATCCCCTTAGAAATACAATGTATTAATAAATAAATTACCATGTTAAAAAATCAATTAGTTGTATTGTACTTGTAAGTCAATTGAAAATGGGTCTTCTATATGCTAATTTATATACATTATATATACATACATAGTCACCTTGATTTTTTCAGAAGTTGCATTGTAGTTACATGTGGCAATTACCTTAGAACTATTGTAAATGTGCCATTAAAACAATAACTATGTTGCAACTAGTGTACAATGTACATACTTGCGATCATGCCATGTGTTCACATTTCCATCACTCATTATGGGATACATTTACAACTATTTTTTGATTATGATTCCCATCAATACAATTAATATGACCACTAGTGCACTAGTACTATTGTCCAACTATTCTATGACTATAATATAATTATTTATAATTTAATAAGGATACATATTCATATGTAATGTTTTGCAAAGAATTATTGTTTCAATAATCTGACTATTAATATGAATAAATAAGTGTAATTCATATAATTAATTTTACATTAATTAACAAACTAATTTTTTGTTAAATATTAATTAAATAAATATTTATCCAAGTTCAAGATACTTCATAATGAATTAGATTTATTATTTAAGATAATTAATAATTCATCAATAATTACCAAATCATTAATTATCTAAATTCAGTAAATAATTAATTAATCGTATACATATAATTAATTTAGATGTGAAACTAAAAGCAATGTGTATATTAAATCAAAAATTCAATTCGATGTACATATGAATATGCTTATTTATAGCTTCATGTTTTTGACCCAAATTCATATTTTATATTGAATATTTAGTAATGAGTTATTTTTTAATCATTTATTACTTATTAACTAATATGTATTTTACTTAATTATTATTAACTAATTAATTAAACTGATAATTAATTATTATTAACTAATTAATTAAACTGATTATTAATTATTATTAATTATAAATAAGTTTGATTCATATAATTAGTTCATTAATTAGTTAAAATAACTTTTTTTTTTCAAAACTTCAAATGATAAGTGACTAATTATATGAATTTAGATAATTAATCATTTGATAATTAATTTTCTGAAAAATAATTAACTCAAATAAATAATTCAAATCACTATTTCAAATAAGTAAATATTTAATAATTTATTTAAATATTTAATAATGTATTTAAATATTTAATAATCATATAATCACTAATTTAATTGTATAACTTACATAATGAAAAACAAACACAAAGCATGTGGGAATTTTTTTTTATAGTTGCAACTCAATTACAACTCAATGTATAACTAAATAACAATTAAAAGATTTCACCCATATGTTTTGTCTTTAAATCCCATGTTACAAACCATATAAAGAAGGCAAGGTTCTCTTATGTTTCACATTCAAATACATATGCCATTTTGGGATGAGCTCAAAAAACTTAACCATAAAAATAAAACATAAATTTTTTAAAAAAATTCATGGCTATTCTTTAATTCATTTAGTCTTGGGTTTTCCTACCTACTTACCTATCTAGGTAAGTAAGTAGGTAGGTAGGTAGATAGGTTTTAAGTAAACATGTAACTTGGTATGTTTTAAGACCTACCTACCTACTTACCTATGGTTATATACGATCTACCTAGCTACTAAAATAAATTTTAATTTTTAAAAAAATGCAATTAATATGCCATGTGGTAATTTTTTTATTATGCCACATGTGACAATCTCGAACCATCATTAATAATCATAATGGACGATGGCAATCAATATAGTTTTTATGTCCAAAAATTTTCAAAGTGCCACGTGTCATTTTTAATGGATGGATGATAATTAATGGCATAAGCATGACATCATGGGTGCAATTATAATGGAGTTGCATAGTAGTTGAAAATGAATTGTTTTAATAGAGTTCCAATGAGTTACATTGTATATACATTGAATTGCAATTTTGCAACTCATGCAACTTGTTTATTAGCACTCACAATGTATAAATACAATGAGTTGCAAGTGATCATTGCAACTCAAAAACTTAATTGCAAGGCTAGTTGCAAAAAACTTTTTTTTCTCATAGTGAAGGGCTATATAAACACTTAGGAGGAAGAAAGAAGAATATGTTTAGCAAGAATTGCAAATTTATGACCAACAAATTAAGGCTATTGAGGAGAAATCCAAGTGGGGCTAGTTGCCTTTATATTTGCTATTGAAGTGATATCCTTTGCAAATTGGTTTTCATTGCCCATGGGAACACACAAAGGAGGAGTTCGAAATGATCACTTAAGAGCTTGAAAAGGAATCAAAACCCTTTTCTTTAGACAAGGCATGCCCGTATATCATAAGAGCTTTCAAACTTTTTTGCAGAACATTGTTTGGCAGATAACACCCCTTGGCACATCCCAACAAGGTCTAACACAACACACTATCCTCCATTATGCTCGTGAGCAAGCCACTCTATGAGGTTAACCATTGTTGTGGAGGATGTAATAGACTATGAAATTCTCTGGTTCCCAAAGGTGCAATATGGCGTTGAAGATGTTTTGCAAGCTTGGGAGGACTTGTTGGGTCTACTAGGATTTGAACTTGAGCTATAAAACCCAATGGTTGAAAAATATGGGGATTTATGGCCAAAAGTGCTTATAGAGCAATCTTAGACATGCGTAGTCTTGGACTAAGCAAGTAGTTGGAAGATATGTGGTGTAGTTTTTCCACTAAACTAGGTGATAGGTTCACACTAAACGAGGTATTACATTTTGACACTAGTGCTCCTAGCTTTAATTTGTTTCTGCTACACAATTCCATTCAATATGTGATAGGGTATGCCATAATGTGTTCATTTGAATGTTTTGTTGTCATGTGTTCAACGAAGCCTTGGTGTCGAAGGAGGAGACAGACATGGGTTGGGTTTTCCCAAGGAAATAAAACTTTGGAGATGGTAATGCCCTCTATGATATGTGAGGTAAATGTTAATAGTTGTTAGTAAAAGTTATGGACTTCTAGCTTCATCCATTGTCCTTTAAACTGAGGGTAAAAGAAACAACTTAGAATAGTACCAATGTCAGTGTTGCCATAATCAAATTGGACATTGCAACAATAGAAGATATATTCACATGTTTCATATTTCCAATTTTGCTTTAGTTTTTAGATCATGACCATAAATTAATTTATGGTTTACATTCCAATTTTCAATTGCACACCAACATTCTTGTATCTCTTTTAGTTTTATGATGTTTGAACATTCCTTTTTACTAGATTGAATGACTAGACTCTACTAGTAGCACTTACTATGGCAAATTTTATGTAGGAAGTCAAAGAGTTTCAAGGATTGGATTTGTTGTGGATAGTTGCAAATCATGAAACACCAAAGTAAGACCCTAGCCTTTCAATTGATATTGACTTCCAATCTTACATCAACAATCCCACCCTTGCATCACCACTCCCATCAAATGTTGTCTTTGTTGCCCTTGTTTGGTTCAAGCGGACACCATCCCTTTCCATTGGTCTATGGCCTCCAAGGCAATCTACATTGAACCCCTTAAGACCATTACCAAACCTCAATGACACATCCTCCCAAGGTGTGCATTTTTTTGAACCAATCACATAGTTCGACTCGAAGGTGCAAGCAATGTGTTGAGATGTATGGTGGGATCTAATATTGGTGAGTGAAAGGACTACGTATTCGTGGTTGTGGAAGATGGGGTTACCACACAATATAATGCCTTGCATGAAAAAATGATGTAAGTAATGGAATAATGTCCAACAAAAATGTAGATGTGCATTATTTATTTTCCTATATTTGTTCATTTTAGGAGCATTGGAAAAACTTATACCTAGGTGATTTGTACAGAACATTACATAATATGTACGTAGAACATCTGATTGAAGTTTTCATATTGTCCTTTTTCTTGGCTAAGTTATGCTATGTTTGTTTAACTAACATTCCTTGATTTCATTAGCAATTTGGTGCCATTTGTGCAAAACTTCATATAGTCCAGAGGTGGGAGCAATGATTTTGCCATTCCATTTGTGATTATAGGTGAATACTTAAAACTAAGACTTGATGCTAACATTGACTTACTTGAACAAAGAAGGGTTATTGTATATTAATGCCATGGAATTTTTTAGGGTGTGGTTTACACATGGCCAATTATTAAGGGAGTGTATGTACATCACCCGCCCCCACTTGTGGGATATTGTGAAGAATTTGATCAAATAAAAGGGAAAGTTAGAGGATAATGTTATTCAATTTGTAAGAAAAAATTCAATGTGCATGTCGAAGTGAAGGCTATTTTAGTCCCATTTCAAGATGCAAACCATTATAGTGTTATTGTAGTGAATGATGATAGTATGTATCACTATGACCTGCTGAAATTTACAAACATCTTTCATTCGTTGGTACTACTCCATTTCTTTGCCAAGATTTGGGTGGTGAAACAAGGTAAGTTGTCTAGGACAAACGAATGGAAGCGAGTTGTGTCCAAGACAAATTGGACTTGGCTTAATGGATTGCAACGTGTTAGATCGGGAGTGTGGATTTTATGTCATAAAATTCATCACAAAGTTCTACGAGTGGATGACACATGACATATCCACTTGCCTTCATGTATTTTTAATGAAACCACATATCCCATTTATTTTTTAAAAATTATCAATCATATTTACAAGTACATTTACACATTTTCTGGGGTGTAGGTGACACAAATTTGGTTTTCAAGAGATGAAACAATTCAAAGTCGATCAACACTAGTTGAGGCGATGAAATAGATGTTGCGCAACACTGATGCTCCAAGTAATGCATGTTTGATTGACTTGGAGAACATCCAAAAGTTGTTAAATTGGACCATTTCAGAAGACTACCAAATATTTGAAAGAGTGAACAACCTAGGAAGATGGTGTGTTCTACAAGCCAGTTAATAACATAGTTTAGATGTGGTTCTAAATTTGTTTCAGTTGGCAAACGATGTTGAATGTTACCAGGTTTATATTGTAGAAAATTTTGGAAATAATCTTAAATGTCTCAGAACATTTTGGACATATACATGGTTTGAAATGTCTTTGTTTTTGCAATGATTAGTGTTGGATCAAACAAAGATCAATACAATTCACATATCAAAGTATATTTGTGTTCAAACAGAGCATGTTTTGCATTCCTCCATGTTTTTTATCATACTCCTTTGAGAGCCACAAGATCTTGTTTCTCAGGCCTCCAAAATTAGTAGGAGATCAATAAAAGAATTAATTAATTATCTTTGGCCTTGATGCAAACAAATAACTCCTCACCTATTATAGGAAATACCTATGGTTAATTTTTGTGTGTTTGTTTTGAAACATTCACATATCGTTGCGGTTTCACTGCAAGACATATAGGCATGGTAGGAGACAGATATGTTCTTAGCAACTATTGAAAGATGTTTGAACATTAAATGTTTATTGTTGGCTTTTGCAACATATAAACATCATGGAAGATAAAGAGCTCATACAATATTTACTTACATTATTCTATCTACTCCACAACAATATTTAATTGATACCATTCAATGTTCTACTAGAGATTACCTTTGCGATACAATATTATGACTCACCACTTTTATATCTTTTGGAGTGCAATTAAATGTACATTTTTAAAGTATGTTAAACATAAGGTAGCTAATAGTTATGGCAATTAAAACATTGAATAGTTGTTGTTGTGTTAACTATAAGTGCTTTGGAGTGGTTAAATGGACCTTTCACAATTAGGCATCAATCCCATGAAATGTGAGGCTTGATATTATATTGTTTGTTGTAGTAATGGGAGTAAATCATGTTGCAAGAACTAGCACAAGCAACTAGGGTAATGTGCCATTAGCAACTAATAGCGGTTAATGGTTTTGGGATGCAATTCAAGACAAATAAATTGAAACTTAATGGATTTGCATATCCATGCAATTAGGATATTTACATCAAGCTCCTGTATTGATTGGAACATATCTTGAGTGTTTTTTCCATTGCAATGTGCTCATTCATTGATTTTCTAATGCTTAAATTTTTGTTGCAGACATTAATTTTGAAACCTTAGAGGATTTTGAAAGGAAATGGATGCAATTTGCATGTACATGTCATGAGCAAATTGGAATACTATACAATTTACAATCAATGTCTCATGATATCTTGCTACTCAATTAGTGAAGAATAATTGTTTATAAATGTTTATAACACTTTGGAAAGTGAGATCTTGTTTGTTGACTCACCTAGTTTACAAGAGTTGTTTTAATCTCAAAGTTGTGTTCTTCATATTACACATTCCTACGCAATTTGAAGATTTGCATGTTGCTTTAATGAGTTGAATTGTGGAGACATTTGGTAGAAAAAATTGTAGATTACATACACATAATCTCCATAAACTAGGTTGAGTTGTGTAGACAAATTTGGTAGACGATGAAAACATCAGACATGCCTAATGAACTTGGCAAACTTTATTTCTATTTTTCAAATAACAATTTCATTCAAACTTTTCAAAATGTTCTACAAAAAAATAATACGCCATATACTATGTAGGTTCTACAAATGGCAAATTGTCTTAATATGTACTTGCTTATGAGCCCAATGTGATTGGAAGCACACCAATGGCGTAACTGCCTATAATTACTTTGATAAATTCTAATGGAATTGCCATTCATAGATGTCTATATGCAAATATACTTTGTTGCTTTATCCTTTAGTTGGTTTTTTTTTGGAGCATTGGATTCAAGTATATGTTTCTATCTTTTCATATTATTATAAGGAAACACAATTGGGAACAATGATTATGCATCGAGGTGCTCCAAACCTGCAATGCCTTGTGTTAGCATATCCTATTGTTTTCCTTTCATAACCTTCAATCTAGATAGTAAATGTTTTTGTAACAACAGAAAATCACATGCAATAGTTTTGAACTACGTGAAAACCTAGTCAATGAGTTCACCTAGGTTAGAAGTTGTGTAGGCTTCTTCTTGCTTTGTTGTATCCAAGGTAGCAACATTGTTAAGCTTCTCATTCACATCAACTTCTTGATTAAGCATGTCGACGAAATTAATGTGGACATCCAATGCAAGACCCCTATGAAGTGTATTCATCTTTTGTAAAATTGCACCATCTAGAATGTAAGGATGGAGCATTTCAAAAATCTTCATAACATGTTTACATATTATTCCTTGTGCTACAAGAGGGCAATTACATTATGGGCATTCATAAGATGGAACATGTATAATCCACACTTTCAAACGGTGATTGGTGGATGCCACCAATGTAATGGCTTCCCCATTTGGATGTAACATGACATTTGTGTCTAGAATATCATGGGCTCTAAATATAGTGCTTGTAACAATGCTTTCATTTTTTTGTTTCGTACATAGCCAAAGACTTTCATTTGCACACCATATTAGTAGTGTGTTAGAACATCACCAACTAGACAGTAAATCAACCAATCCATTCTACCCCTAGTGAACCTTTTTTTTTCTGAAGAGTATAATATTTTTTTCATGTTGTTGTGGAATGATTCCATAGAGGAGTTCATGTCTTGCTCTGCATGCAGTATGTTTTGATTCCCAACACACCACATCCTCGCCTTCAACAACCAATGATTTTTGAGGCATTGAATGAATTGAATTGCATTTGGGAAACTTGTTCACAACAACTCGATTTGTTGTTCTACCCACATAATAAGGTCAGAATTGGTGGGACATCCTTATGAATACATTATCTTTCCAAGGGCACATAAAACTTTAGTTCGCTCCTCTGTAGATGCAATATTTTTTATGGCATTTTCAGCCCATGTTTTGCGCACATGGCATAAACACAAGAGGGCTATGGCTCTTGCCCAAACATTGCTACATGAAAAAACAATTTCAATAAGGCAATGTGCACCCTTACAAGAATGGGAGAAACAAATTGAATTCACATTGAGGATATGCTTGTTCTATTGTGGAAAATGTACCTAGGAATAGTGACACAAAATATGGCAATGATTATGTTCTACATGGGAGCATTTGTTACAAATGTACATGTCATAATGCAATGGTTTTTTGCATTTGTACATGAAATTGCAATGGACACTTAAGCTTGTACCAAACTATTACTGACACATTGTTAATTTCAATGCCCATTAACATACACATGGGATATTGTTTTGTAGTAAACAAAATGACACATAATTTACATACTTGGGAATAGAAAGAAAAAACTTATACTTAAAACAATACTTGAGAACCCAAGTTGATAAATTGTAGTATATTTTGGTTCTATTCATATGATGGTAAACATAGTCTTTGAGGGCAAAATTATAAGCACTACATGTGCCAACGAATCCCAAATGGGAACAACTAGCCTCTTGGATTTATTTTGGGAAAAAATAATCTAACCTCAAGATGTTGATTTCTACTTGAGCATTGTCAACAATGATATCAAACAACATCTAATCATTTTGCATTCTTTGTAATAATGATTGGACGATTGGATGGAGGTCATTCTTTCGACATTTTCCAATTATAATGAATGCAATGGGTATTCCATTTTACCATTCGTCAAATACCATCATTGTGTGTAAAGGGTATTACAAAAAACACAATGTAAGGTTAGTAGGTTGAATGTTGCAAAACATAAGAGTACGCAACTTCACAAAATGGAAAACAATGCCATACCCTACATTGATTGGTGCCAAATGTTGTGTTGAATGTTATTGAACTCCCTTGCCCATATTTTTATCATCATTTCACATTGTCACGTAGTTTGGATTCCCAAGGTGAAAGGGGTGTCATCTTGGTTTGATATGTTCAGATATAAAGGGGCATGTTCTACATAGTAGAAATTTGATTCATGATTTTCCAAAATCCACATTCTCACACTAAGTGGGTCCTTTCGATGTTTTTGCCATAATTCATATGCCTATTTTTTTGCCAAGTTTCTTACATCAAAGGGTTGTTCCTTGACATACACCTTATGATGTGCCATAACTTGAACAAGGGACAAACCTTCCCTTATTAGCCCCATGAGGTGTGCCTTCATAGCACTTAAAAGTTGCAAACCCAAAGTATGCCGGAATCCAAGAGCACTCTTTCCATGGCATACTTCACCCAATTTATTCTTATGTTCTGCATGCATGTATATCAGTCGAAAAATACTATGGTCCAAACATGGTTGCTTTGCGATAAAGGATCTTTGGCAACCACGCTTAATAGACATACCTGCCATTGTCTTCCCTATCCTAGTTTTTTGTTGTGATTGTTGGCTGGATTATAGGAATTCCAACAAGGGTTTCGTCCCCTTCCTCTTGATGGATGTATCATGGACTTTGTTTCACTTCCACTTTTGTTGTGTAAACAAGAGAAGCTTGTGTATGTTTGCTGGAAGGATGATGATAACTACATACATTCGCAAAGAACATAATGGCAGCCCTATTAAGTGAATGTTACCCTATATCTTGTTTCACCTATAAACAAGTGTTGTAAAATTTGCTTGAAGGTGCGTCAATGTGTTTGGGGCAAACGACTTGATGTGGTCCTTTGTCCTCATAAACTTGCAAGGGAAGTTGGGGATATTTTGCTTCCCTTTTATGAAATCCTCCAGATGATCCCATGGGATGACTGTAATTTCAACATTGTTATACAGTCCATGACCACTTGTAACATGAGGTAGCCATATAATATCAAATATTTGAAAAGGTCCAAGGGGAGGAGGCTATTGCATAGTTGCCTTCAATGTTTGTAGCAAATTTGCTTATCTGGAGGGAATGAAAGGTGTATCCTCAAAAGTCTCTTGGATTCCACCATCATCAAAGACCACATTATACTCTGGGCTTGCCATTACAAAATTTGAACCCCACTTCTTTGGACAACATAAATTAACAAAAAATTCAAATGTCACTTCGAAGATGAAAAAATCCAACATGCAAATAAGGTGTAGAAATAGAATTGGTAGTGGATTTTAGAATCAAGGAGATAATTTTGTAGAAGTTTTAGAAGTACAGATGCAACCCAAAACTTATATAGAACCTAGAGTAGATTTGAGAGAATTGAAACATTAGTTAAGAAGAAGAAGAACAAAGCTATATGCACATGCCATTATTCTAGTAACATATTAAAACTTTACATTTTGAAGCATCAAAAGAAGAGGAAAAACCTGAAGAAAGTCGTGGCTACATGTAGAAGGTTTAAGCTGGTGCGATGTTTGGTCTTCGGCGTGCCATGGAGCTTATCCACAATTTGCTAAAATTAATCATCATTTCAAAATCGATCTCTAGGTAGGTAGAACTTTTTAGTGCAGAGCAAAAGTTTTGTTGCAATCGAGGGCAGAGAGCGCGATAGTGAGTCAACTACGCTAGGGAAGGACAATGAAGGGAGGGATGGACAATTGACGGTGCTTGAAATGTTCTGTCAATGGCGAAGGGAGGGCTTGACTATGGATGTGGGGTCGAATCTAGTGGTCGGTCAAGGGGCGGAAGATTGCACTGAACAAAGCTCGTTAGGGGGCATTTAACATTTCACCAAAAACTTGGCTCCCAATCATATTGAGTTCTCAAATTTTCAACTACAACAACAAAAATTGCTGAGCAATGGATGACTTTGGGATGAAACCTTCCCATGTTTGATAGTGTGTTCTTCATCAAGTCATCATATATATAAAATAAAATTTTATTTTATTTATCAAGTCATCATATATTTTGTTTAGAGCATGAGTACAGATTTCTACAAACTTATGTTGCACTTGTGTGAAATACAACTTTTTGTTGCTTCCATGGTTTTATGGAATACCATAGTACAAATGGCAGCTTCAACACATGTCTCTCGAACAATTAATTAATTTTGAAGATTTCCATGTTGACATTTTGAAATATTCCAAATGATCCTTCATTTTTCCATCATCTTGAAATTTTCAACATTTCTACAACTAATGTAGTTAGTGTGAAAGCCGCCCAGTGCCAGATACCTACAAAAGTACCTCATACAACAGTACCTTGTACATAGGGTCCCCCAGGCAGCAGCCGAAGGAGGGATCTACACTGGGAATGCACAACACATCCTCATCTGAGGTTGATCCCAGATAACAACCTGACGGGATGTTTTTCTCCTTTGCTTCATGTGATACCCATCAGGTATCAAAAGACAATGCATCTCAAAAAGCAAAACACCCACCAAAGCATTTCTAGGAGGTAATATAACACTACCTCCACTAACCAAGACTGAAAAGCCCTCTTCTTTTGCATTTTCAGACCTGTTGAAGAGGGTAAAGAAATAAAGCACGTGGACAATGAAAAAAGATCTTTGTTCTGTCCATTATACAACTGATTTAGTTCTTGTGAGAATTGAGAAAGCTCCGTGCTCCCCATTAACGAAGCCAGAAGAACAAGGTTAAAACTTTTTCTTGAAGTCAAAAGAAAAGACCTCCAAGATAAAGGACTTTCAGAACCTGGAAGAATAAGGACCCACACAGAAGGTTTGAAACTTTAAAGAAGAAACATATCTTTCATAAGAATAGAGAAATCTCCATTCTCACGATGAAGAAGAAACAACAAGGCTAACACTTCCTCAGGAAGCCACAGAAAGAACCAAACAAGGGGAGACAAATAACAAAACAAAAAACAAAAAACACACACCCGTATGAACAAAAGTGCCAGGCTCACACCTGTTCAGGGACCATCAACAGTAGTGTGTATGATAGTGACTTAACTATCACAACTTCCCCACTGACTTCATCAGCTCCCTACAGTGGGTACAAGCACCATCCTGTGAACTGAGTTTCTGCTGCAATTCTGGAAGCAACGGGAAGACTCAGCCATACTACTGGCTAGCAACATACCCCACAACAAAGACCAGACAAAGAAACAAAGAAAGACACAAAGCGAAAAAAACAGGGAAAGACTAAGAACAAGTGGGCTTACAGGAAGCTCCCCACTTACATGACCCGAAGCAAAATCATTCTGAAAATGCCAAAAGTGGAAATTCCAAACAGGAATTTTTCTTTAAGAACCA
>Ga0116227_10006773_pt1 | contig 22928 bp, 10 predicted proteins | sample S1TSphgellanicum_FD_89693 | JGI IMG/M metagenome (GOLD analysis project Ga0116227, IMG submission 89693) | Host-associated microbial communities from peat moss isolated from Minnesota, USA - S1T2_Fb - Sphagnum magellanicum MG | ecosystem: Host-associated > Plants > Peat moss > Unclassified...
GGGAAAATTTAAATTTGAAGGGGACCCCCCCAAAACAAAAAAAGCCAAAAAAGCCAAAAAAAAAAGGGAGAAAGAAAGGAAAAAAAGAAAAAGGAAAGGGGGGGGGGGGGCACCTAGGCAGCCTGTGAAAAACAAATTCAGAGGCAGTCTGAATTTTTGGGCAGAAGGTTCAGCAGACCAGAAAAGCAATTTATGCATTGGACAGCCTAAAATTATTTTTTTGGTGGGGCATTGTGAAGCTCACTCAGGTAGTTCACATAGTGAATTTGGACTTGGCAATTTGACAATGTTGCATTGGTGATATGGAGTTGGCAGCTTAGGAATGCTGACTTGGCAATATGGACTTGACAACTGGGCATTGTTGACTTCGCAATTTGGCAAAGTGGAATTGAGAACTAGGTAAAGTGAATAGCTCAGCAAATAGCCGACCACATGGTATTCCATGTTTTATGGATGAGCATTCATGAATTTTCAATGGATGAACTTTCATGGATAAAATTTCATCCAAAGAGCCTCAATGAAATACTACTTGAAATTTTATTCCACACATGAAAGTTCATCCAAGAAATTTCATCAGGATTTCTAATAGCGAAATATGGGATTACATAGGACTATAATCCAATGTAGCCACAAAATTTATGGCTAACAAAATCTGAATCACATATAATGACATGTTCCCTTGTCACATGAATATTAGTTTCCACCTGCACCGCAAATATTGTAATGACATTTTATATATGTTAACATTAAACATGTTAGATTTAACTATTTACAATGTGAAACATATCCCAATAATCTTGTCAAACATGCACAAACACACACATAACCAAAAACATTTCTCACTCCACATGGTAAAATTCAAGCCTCACTTCAAAACAATCTGATGTATTAACAAAAACAAAATCACACATAAAACACATACACAAAGTTAGAAAGGAGAGGGAGACTCAACTTCACAAAGATGAGTCTCCTTCCTCCTCCAAGAAGGTAATAATGTAATAATCCAAAACTCTAAAAAAATTGAACCTGTTCACACTAAGGTTCACCAAAAAGTCTTGACACAAGATTGAAATAGCAATAATGGACCTCAGACATATTTGTGTGGTTTTTTCTTGAAGTTAATTTATGTGTTTGATCTTGAGAGTGGAAAAAAAAGTATATCACTATTTTAGTGGTTTGAAAGTGTGTTTTCTTCTCAAGAGAGCTACTGCAATGAATTCAGCTCTACTAGGTCTTCTAAGACATGGGTTTTTCAACCAACATGACTAACACAAATAACTAACTGACATAAAGTTAATAACCTTGTCATGAATTTTTGTAGATGAATGTAAATGAATCATTATGGATGTTAAAAGTATAAATGAATATTTGTGGATGAAGAAAAATTCTAAGTGATATTCCATGCATAATTTCATTTCATTTTGAAATAGCATGAAGCTTCTTGTGATTGTTTCATCAAACCATGAAGAGACGCCATTCCCTCTAGTTTGGTTATTCAACTTCCCTCCCAAATGCAATTTCAACATCATTATATACACATGCAATTCATGTAATAAATGGGGTTCACCTCATTTGTCAAGATTAATTTCATCCATAGACATAAATTTCTTGGGGTTATAGTATATCCATAAGAATCATTCCATTTGGTTAGCCAATTTCAGTCATCATCCATTAAAATGATGATTCATCCTTGCATTGGTATTTCATTCAATGGGCTTCATTTCCACAATCTTTATAAAGATTGAACACACCCCAAATTTTTTTTTTGAGTTTGAGACTTTTCAAATTGTTGTCAAAATGCAGTTTCAAAAAAACACTAAAGGCTAGCTTGAAAGGTCTCCTCCCAAGCTTAAAAGAATTTATTTATTATAAATACCATAATTAAATGAATAAATCCACTAGAAATATTAAATAACCATAATAAAAATGTATAATTATGATATTTTCCTTAAATCGATTTTGGTAAGTAAGTTCTTGCAAATAAGTTAGAAAAATAGTGAAATAACTCAATAATATAGTTTCTATAAACTAATAAATATGATTTAAGATAAATATTATAATTTATTATATCATTGTAGATTAATGTGGATGTATTTATGGTGATTAAAATTGTTGTACATAAGATAGTGAAATTTTTGAAGTAGAAAAATGCTTTACTGAAAATTATTATTAAATTTTTCAATGACCATAATACATTGCCCTAATTCTAGCAATGTGACTCATTTGAGCTAGTTTAAGTAGAGTAACTTTAGTTTTCATAATTCATTCTTTTGAATACACTTCTTAAACTATAATCTATTTGGTTGATTCTCAAGTGAAAAAGACAAAGAAAATGTTCTTTTGGATTTGTGCCTAGTCACAAGCAAGTTTTCAATACCTTTGGCACCATTTTGCATCCTATTTCTTTTCAAATTAAATTAAAAAATTTGAATGCAATTCAAGTTGCATGCAATGTCATTCAATATTTTCATTTGAATGGAAATTATCTTTCACAAAATCAAATTTTTTTTCCAATTAGTCAGCAGTCATTGGTAGTGTGCAACAACATAAAGCCCAAGTTAGGTTGTGAAATGTAGTCCTAGTATTCAGCTGCAAGCAGAAAAAAATTGTGAATTTTTATTTATGAAGGTAGGTTATTTATTTGTCACATTGAGATCTCCCAAATCGCGGTACCCCTTGTCACTCTCTTGAAACCATTGGAAAGCCCCCGATGAATTGGAATTTGGGGTGCATTGAGTTGGTTTCATAATGTTTCAACCTATTGTGGGAAGTTATGGAATATTGAACAATTCTTTTACTGAAATTTCATTTAATTCAAAATTTAAAAATCAGCTGAAATTTGGCACATTTTTTATGTTTTTGGCAATTACTTATTGAGTAGTATTTAACCAAGGCAATTTGGAAATTTTTAGATCTGAGGTGTGAAAGATATTGAATTTTTAGTAGTTTTGTCATTGGAGATGTTACCACTAGTTGATCGCTTTTGGGACCTGGAGTGGGGGTAGGCCTAGTGTTAATACCCTTGCTTTTATGAAGAGGTATTAAGCTAGGCCAAAAATGGTGTCCAAAAGTTTTAGGTGACAAAATAATGCAACATGCACCCAAGAGGCTGCTTTTTCTTTCACCAATACAACTTTGAAGTTTTGCATACATCAAAGATGTATAAATTTGGTCTTCAATTAGATTGTATGAATTCGATTTTTTTTCTTTTTTTGCTCCTTACAATTATTGGGTTTAATTTTTGCCTTTTGTTCAATCAAAAAAATTGCATATGCAATGCATGGTCATAGCTATGAACAAAGCAACAAAATTTCTTTCCAATACCCCCTTAAATCAACGCCCAACAAATATATTAGACAATGCTTTGCATATGATGAGTGAAGGACATCTCAATTGATGTTGTTTTCTATACCCAAAGCCTATAGGGGGTGCAATGGGGTCTGAAAATAACATGCCTCTTCATATGGGGGTCCATTATAGAAACACCAACATCCAACTGTGATTCATTGGAATCATAGCTTCTGGGTCACCTATGGTTATTTCTATTAAGTAGTTGTGAGGTGGATCCCAAATGATTTCAAAAAGAATCTAAAACAATAAATTAAAGAATGTGAAATTTTGAAATTTGAACAACCCCGCCCCCAATAGAAATTGGTACTTCCAAAACATAATGATGGACTTGCTTCCCTTCAGCCTATCTATATAGATTATTCAACTTTGGGCAAAAGTTATCATATAAGGTGTGGTGGGCTATTGGGAACATCTTGGGAAACACATTAACAACTTGGGAACATGTTGAAAATGCATTAAGAATATGATGTGAATACATTGAGAACTTGATGTGAACACACATGATTGACGACTTTATGAGTACTTTATGCATGTTTTCCTTTAGGGTGGGGACAGGGTTTTTGAAGATTTTTTAGATATCGATGTTCCGAATGTGTTTTCCAAATAGTATTTGTCACCTATTTTTGCTAAACTGAATGCCCTCATCTTTGATCAACCTTCGGTGAACTAGGTGTAGTTCCTATGCACCTTAACTTTAGCCGTGGAGTTCTAGTTCCTATGCAACTTAACTTTAGCTGTTGAGTTTATCATTTGCTTGGTGAATATTGAGTCTACCTAAAAAACTCCAGCAAAACCAAATCATGTGTACCTATTAGCACAAAAGTGGATGTCACATGGTGCATGCAGTTGATAAGCTTGCAAGTTTAGCCTTTCAGGCCTACCTTTACTAAATATGTGACCCTTAAACTAAACTAAGGTCTCTAAACACTTCCCATGTTATGAATTAGGATCTAAGAGCACCTATGCCATGGGCAGCATTAGGGCCTCTAGGAGTGAGTGTTTATCACATCTAACATTGTGTTTCCAAATCTGGATTCCCCACCCATAAACACGAAAAAGAGGACACACCAAAGTGAGAGACCGGTTACATAAGGCAATCAATATAGCTGGCCAATCAGGAGCCATCTTTTTGGGCTGAAGGTGCGGCCTTTCAATGGAAAGAGGCCCTTATTAAAGTTTTTATAGGTGTTAATGGACCCTGGACTTGCAGCCTATTAAAACAATTCTGCACTCTTTCATGTGATGCAAAAGTTACTTTCAAACCCAGAAAAGATGGAGCCTTTTTTACTTCCTATTTCATCACATGTCTTTTGCTTCAAAAGCAAGGTACCTCTTATCCTGAATCCACAAAGATACTCAAGTACAGGGTTTCTTTCCAGGATTTTGTGATGTAGCCAAAGTGGTATTCATTCACAAATTAATTTAGTCAAATTTGGCTACATACTAGAAATGAAAGTACAAAAAAAATAGAATCGTGCTATATTCTTGGCTACCTACTATAACTTATCATTAAAAAATCTTGCTAATTAAAAAAACATTCTCCAACATTTGGTGAATTTGGATCACTCTTTCCATGAAAGTTCCTTGTATAGGTCAAAAACATATTTTTCAGGCTGAAATTTGCGGAAAATTTGCCAGTACAAGAAACGTTGCTCAAGTACGGAGTGTCATTAGTGTATGAAAAGTCACCTTGATAAGCATCAATTGTGGGGGAGAGAGGGGGGTTGTTAAAAATTGTCACTTGTTCAAGAAGTCACACAACATATGCAAGTTGTCCATCCCCCTACACATACAATAAAAATCCAATGATGTCTTTTTGAAATCCAAAATGCACATGGCACTCTTATTGATAAGCTTGCATTTTGGTCTTTTAGGCCTACCTCCACTAAAAATTATATCAAAATTTTGAGAATTATAATGTAAGGGTTGGTAGCTACAATGACTTTGACCCATCTGGTAAAAAAGTTGTCCTATAATTTATTCCACGATTATGCATTTCAACATCCATTGAATCATTAAATTATTGGTGTTTGTTTTGAGATTACTTATGCAATTTGGTGGCCACCAGATACCATTTCATTTGTTGACCTTGCCTACCAAGAGAAGGATATTGGGTTTAGATTCATTATGAAGTATAGCTTAAGGATTTTGGCCCCTAGGTAGTAGGTCTATTTATACATATATGAAGATTTCAAGATATTTTGGCTTGTGTTTAAACTTGAGATTAGTTATAGAGTTATGATATCTTGAAGGATTTTGGTTTCTTTCAGAGGATTTTTTTGAAGATTATATTTTTGCATGGTGAAATATTTGAATTCCATAATTCTTCTTTTGCCTTAAGATAGTTTTTAATGTAAATGGCAAGGCCACAGTGCGACACACCCCTCGTTGTTGTAGCCAATGCATGTATTGTGTTCTTGGCCTCTGGTCGATAGCCAACTATGTTTCAAGTACTAATTGTCAAGAAGCAAGATAGGACAGACCCATGTCCTCGGTAAAAGCCTTTTTCTCCTCCTCAATGATATGTTCTCTTGCAGTTAGTGTCAATCAATTGTTATGAACCTGACATCATGCTTTTATTGAATGTCTATTTATTAAAAAATTCTCTAAGCACCTATACATATCATTTTTCAATGTGTTACAATATGGTGGCCACTAGATAAGCTCTATAAAATATTCATAATTTATGTATTCTTATTTTATTGCATCCAAAATTCATTGGGCATGTGCTTGGGTGCATAGCCTCAGCCTTTAATAACCTAATTCCATCATGCTTTGAAACTTTTACCATATTTGAACACATAAACAATCTCCAACACATTGTATACTTGTGATAGTTTGGTATAATGGCCCAAAAAATATCTTTTGAAGTTTTGAGTAATGGTGGCCAATGTATATATTATGTTATTATTTTACAACATATCCAACTTAATTTCATCCTTGGTCAATCCTAGTTGAAGGCCATCAATTTTGACTAGAATGCATATAAACACCCATCATAAAAGAGGGAAAATAACACCTATGGTAAAGATGCTATGAGAAACCAAATGCTGATGGTTGCTAGATTGAACTTGTTCTTACCACTAGGTTAGAAAAAAGCTAAAATTAACAATCTAATCCATCAAATTATTAAACACACGTTTTAACATGTATGGATGAAATTAATCCCACAAATGAAACATAAGACATGGATGGATTTATATTCATGCTCTAATAGATGAATGAAAATGAATTCTCATAAATTTAAATCATGACATCAATGAAATTGATAACATGATGAAAGGTATCACATGAATGAAATTGGTCAAATGATGAAATTTTGTAGCAAAAATGAATCTACATTTATGGATATAAAAAACCATCATTCACATTTATTGTTTATTTATATGTAATAGGTGGGATGCCCACTATTTTCATGGGCTAGGATGGTAGAAAGACAATTTGAAATTAGGTAATGTGCCAATATAGTTTAATGTGCTTCATGATTAAAATTATGTCATGTGCCAATTATAGTCTAGTGTGCTTCATGATTAAAATTAAGTCATGTGCCAATTATAGTTTAGAATGCTTCATGATTAAAATTAGGTTATTTTATGAAGGAAGGAAAGATGAATCCAAAGTTATATTCTTGGCTTATCATTGTTTGCCAAACATAATTCCATGTTAACATTTGTTTATTGTTTCATTCCATTAGCTTCCTTCACTTGCATGAAAATCCATTTCAATCTTTGCAACAAAGGCAAGACTTACCCTTACTTACTTTGTTGCATTTGTTGCATGCAACAATTTCTCTTTCATGCTTTTGCTTGTGGGGGATTAATAATCTTGAAAAAATATTATCCTTTGAAAGGTAACATGAATTGTGTCAAAAATCTTGAGTCAAAAATCCATTTTATTTGTTGAACCCAAAATGCTAGATAAAGAAAGAAAAGAAAACCTACCCCCAAAATAATATTAAATTTATTTTCAAAATAATACTTTTTTTTGCCCAAGTTGGCCCCCTCAATGTGCTTTCACCTAACATGCATGAATAAAAAGGAATTAAAAGAGATGTGACAAAGGGAAAAAATAAAGGGGGTAAAGGGGAAAAAATAAGGCAAGGAATGTACATGGTGCATAGACTTGAAATCATGTTGAACAATGCAATAGAATCAAAGGCCAAGATGCCCAATTAATTTTGCATTCATTTTCACCAACATTATCCATGTTTGTTCAAGCATCATATTTCAAGAACATCATTTTAACAAGCACAAATGAAGATTTTATTGTTTTTCTTTTTGCACCTTAAACATTAATGATTTGCTTGCAAGGCTTTTGCACTCCTTGTCAAGAAAACATGAAAATTAGTGTAATAGTACCATAAATTAATAATAATTCAACTTACTTGAACTTTTCAAATATCTATTCAAAAAGGATAAATTGTTATTTTGGGGGAAATTTTTTCTTTTTTTGGAGGTAGTATCAAATCATTTTTGATACTTCCAAATCCACAATTTAAGATACAAATTATTATTATTTCATTAATTCATCACACAATTGCAATTGAATTTTGGGGGGTATATTTTTTTGTCTTGCAATAACTTGAGAATGGTGATGGTTAGGCCATAGCCAAAATTAGTTGTGTTAAGAAAATAATTTGAGACATAATTACAAGAAAAATTTGATGTCGAATATTTAATGTGCATATTTTGACACCACAAATTAAAAATCCAAAAGAAAGGAGCCTTGTGCCATTGCTCTTCTCATCAACTTGAAATGAAATTTATTTAATTTGTTTAAATATACTTCTAGAGGAGACCAAATTTTATAGCTTACCTCATATTACACACATGGCAATCCAATAATATTACTTAGATAACATGCCAAAAAAAATTGTGCATGGGACAAACTCCAAAAAATTAGTAATTTGAAAGCCACAACCATCTCCTTCAATTGAAAACCACAACTAGCCATAATGACATCTCACCAACATCAATGATCGTGACTTTCCTCTTGGTTTGTCCAACTTGTGTGCTTTTAACTTCAACTTTTTGTATACAATGTCAACACCACCTATGACCATGTTGAATACAACATGTATGACATCTAACCTTTCAAAATAACCCAAAGTTTTGTCACAATGGGTTCAAACAAACCATTCATTCTATATGGCTTTTTCCAATGTCATTTATAATCAATTTCAAAGGCACCCATTCTTAAGTCATTGCTTAAGCATTTAAGGCTAATACTTGCATGTAGTTTGGATGGTGAGATGGATGGATAAACAAAAATTAAATAATATCTTAAAGGTATGGATTTTTTTCCCCACTATCATGAATTCCCATCCCCACAAAGAACAATGTACTTGTTTGAAATTTAAATATAACTAAACCAACTTTAGGTGATGTTATGTCATGAATATAAAAATTGGCACAACCCTAGCCTTGGGCTTACAACCAAGGCCAAGGCCACTACATGAAATGAATTTGGGAGCAAGCTAGGAACATGAGATGAATAAGCTTGAGTGAAAATAATTTCCATGAAAGGTGAGAAGTCTTTGGGAGTAAAAGGAAACATCCCTAAAATTCCCATGGTGAACTCCCTAGTTTGGGAATTGGGATTTTTCAAAAGCCTTAAATGTTTACTTATGGCAATTTCAAAGCTTAAATCACCTAGACATCTGGAGATATTTAGGTTGTTGGAAATATTTGAACAAGGAAAATAAAAAAGTGAGGTTATATGCTCAAAGCATATTTCTTTTGAAGGATTCAAATGACGTGTAAAGATTTGGGACAATAAGTATCATAATTTTCCTTGACTCCCATTGAAGAATCTCAAAATTTTGGCCAATTCAATAAAGTCCATATGGATAACTCCAAAACACTATATAAGGAGGAAGTTAGTGCCTCTTCCCAAGTCTAGGTTGTTTGAATTTAAGTCGGTCCAAAGCAAGTCCATGACCCAATTTGGTTCCATTTTGTATTAACCACTTGCATTGTTTGGCTTGTGAAGGTGAAATGACTATGACATGTTCATGAATAAACAAACTTGTTACTTTGTCTTAGTTTTATGTCGAAACTTCTACACATCCTTCTTGTTCTAGTGCATGGAATTAAAGAAAATGCCCTTTGTTCTTCCTTCTTTTTGTTATTGTAATTTTTGGGAATTGCCTTAGGACGAACTTGGGTGCATATGTTAAAAAATAAACTTTGATAAGGTAAATGTTATCATTGTAATTTGAATTGAATTGAATTAAATTTGAAAACAAAGATTCCAAGCAACTGCCCACTTGTTTTGGTAAAAAAAATGAAATTTGGTTCTTGCACCTACATTGTAATCATTCCATACATATGTAGAAAAACACTTTGATCAAATATGAATGTGAATTGAAATAGTCACTCCACTATACTACATTGTTCGATAAGAATGGTGTGAAAAATAGTAACAACTTTGAAAGTTTCTTATCAATGATGATTCCTTCATATATGTCACCTATAAAAAGTAGAATTATGAAAATGCACATGTTAATTTGCCTTTTCATATCCATATAGGTGGGTTGGTGGAAGGAGTAAGGTAGTTAGGCTTGAAAGAGGTAAATATGTATGGCATGTACAAACATACATCACAAAAAATATTGTGTACATGGTGAGACCACATCCATTTCCTTTCCGCACTTATAATAATTTTTCCTTCCACATTAGGCAACCTTGCACACCTACCATTATCTAGTTTTCATCAAAACTTTCCTAATGTTCACACAATTTATTTGCATACATCCAACTCATCAAATTTCATTTAATTAATCCTATTCATCTAGGTCATTCATTATTATTTAATCCAAATTATCTAGTTTCATTTCATCCATCCAATTTCATCTAATTTATCTAACTTTCATGGAATTCAATTTCATTCAATCTCATTTAATTATTTCAAATTCATTCATTCAATTTTATTTTGTATTGTCCAATATTCCTCCACTCCATGAAGTTTTCATTTCATTTGTCCCATTTAATTATTAAATATGAGTTGGTGTCACTTTAAAAGGTAAAAACATTAAATTCCCCATGTGATATTCATGATCCCCATGATTCAAGATGATGATACGAAAAGGGTAAATGGTACACCTTTCATGTTAATAAAAAAATTAAAAGATTATGATTGAATTTTCAATTATGAAAATCATTTAAAATTCAATAATTCTTACACCATAAATCTAAAAGTTATGAAATCACCTCAATGCACCCTACTCATTAAGGGCTTTCCAATGGTACCAATACAACAACTAATGTTCCCATGGTTTGGGAAGTCCCAATGTAACATTTACAAAGTAAACAAAACAAATTAAATTAAATTATTTAATAGATAGATCTTCAAAAGTAGTTACTTTCAAGGTCTTTCTACTATTTTTTGTAATTTTTTTAATGGAAAAATGACCCAAAAAAAAAAGAATATGTAAAAAGCTTAAGAATGGTTGAACATTCATTGTTGCCCATAAATATATCTTTAGGCCAAATTTTGATCTAATATGCTGAAAGGGAATGAAGCTTGGTTTTATTACATGATATACCTTGCCATTTATACATGGTGGATATATATCCATTTTCCCTTTTGTGGCCCCCTTTTTCAACAAAATTTCAACAAACAATGGAAACAAAACATTGTTTGCAACACCATGAAAACTACAAGCAACCCAATTAGTTAAGACAAAAATATATAGTTTTATTTTGGCACATTCATTCTAAATGTCATATGTATTAAGTTTTAAACTTGAAAACATATTATTATTATTTTACATGATATTCTTGAGGTCATGCACTTTATCTGAATTAAATACACATCAATTACTTCAAAAGAAAATTTCATTATGATAAAACTCAACATCCATGACTAAAACAATTTGTGATCACATTTACAATTTAGTCATATAGTCATGTGCCCCATTTAGTTTTGTACATGCAACTATCTTTAGTCATCATTGGGACTCCATGACTATGATATGTCTTGAAGTTTTATCAAATTGATTCAATGTGTTGCATTGGCCCCTTGTGTAACCACCAATTTTGGTCTTTAATTCCACTACATGACGGTTTGTTAATATTTAAATTAAATATATTGATGAACTTTAAGAACATGAAAATATATCTATATTTTTATAATGATATGTTTCACATTTAACACATGTATGTGCCTTTTCATGTTAGTTTTGGAAAGGTATTGAAATAATAATTTTTTGAGTAATAATTTTTTGAATTACATACAACAAATACACACACACACACACAAATGGCATGCTTGAAGCCATAAACTTTGGATATATCCAAAGAACATGGTTTTATTTATAAGATTTATGTGATGACATTATTTGTCACAAGTTTAAATTATGGTTGGATGCTTAATGACTTGGTTTGCATCCATGGAAATCAAGGTTCATTTCCTTTTTATGACATTGACCTACATGAATACATAATCAACTAACATTCATATATTTGACTAGGCATTTACATCAACATAGTTGACTCCAAAACCAAAAATATATTTTTTCATTTCTATTATAAAGGTCCAATAGTAATATATATTTTAGTCATCTAGCCATGTCACTAGCCACAACAATGTAACCACAAATGTTAAGTAAAATTGGTGTTTGATTTGACTACATAAACATGTAGTCACAAGTGTGATGTATGAACAACAAATGTAGTCATGGATGTAAGCATGTGTGTCAATGTTTAAATTAGTATAATGTTGGGAAGTGAAAAGTTGGTTTAACGCCCAAGCAATATTAATGTGAACTAAATGTTTTTTTTTTTTGGGTGATGTTCGTGAATTCTATTTCCCGTGTTAAAATTAGATCTAAACCCCTAAAATGTGACATTATTTTGGTCCTAATTTTTAATTAATTTGATTATAAGTCCAAGTTTAATGAAAATAAACATTCTAAAATATCTCAAAGACTATGAAGGTCATGATGAACTCCAATATATATAAAGGAAGCACCTTTTGTAAATTTTAAAAAAAGAAATCATGATAAATATATTGTACTATACTTTATCATTATTCATGGACTCATCCAAATGGATACATGGCACATCAATATCAAAGCATTCCTCAATGTTGTTGATACATGAATCAAGAATTAAACATTGCCATGTTTTGATGCACAAATTTGCCATTCTTTATACCAAACCCACATGTTCACATCAATATTATGTATTTACCAAAACAATTACACCTATTACCTATCACATAAGTATTATTCCTTTATATATGTATGGAGGGGGGGATGAAAAATAATTACCACCTACATAGGATAAAATGAAAAGTAGACTTTAGGAAATCATGTTGCATTAAAGTGGCACTAGCGGTCCAATGTGATACCCAAACTTTCAAGCTTATATAGATCTTTAATATGTTTGATTCAAGTTAGATTCTATTTTCCATGTATTGTGATTATATGCATACATATATATATGCATAAGCCAATTAAACATTTAAATAATACATGTTTAAGCCAAGTCTAAATTGAGTGGCCAATTCCATTTGTGCCCATAGTTAAAGATTGAAAACAATGGTGTTTGGCACCCCCACTACTTGCAAATATTTGGAAATTTTGATAATTCACTAGATTATCACATGTGTTGGTTGATCCACAATCCTTGATAGTTGAATTGTCGATTCAATTGCAATACATATTTTTTTGGTGTCAGTGGATTCGCCATCAAAATTATGTTTGCACCACTTGGAAACGGGCACTGTGGGAATGGAATACATGTGATCCACTAACCCAATTGTTGCAACATGAGATGTAATGATCAATGGCAACCATTTGTGTGGTTGTTGCTTCATGGATTCTGCAGTATTCCTTCAATTCCAAAGCTGCAAGTTGCATTTCTTTGCACTTATCCACAAGCATTTGAGTCACAATTTCTGCAGCTTTGTTGTAAGAGCACCCCTCTTCTTTACTAATCAAGAACACCAAATTGGCCACTTCTCCAGCCACCAATTCCTATTGCCATGAATTGCATCATTATCCACATTAATATTTAAAATGCTCCAAAAAAAGTCAAGGTTATACTTTAAATACATCCTAGTCATGAAATTATTATTAGTGGATCAATTATTTGAAAACAATTTGGTTTGAATTATAACTAAGCAAATTATGTCATGGTTCTTAAGTTATCTACCTTATATGTGATGAATTGGTGGGATATCAAATGTTGAACATATGAATGTAATGAAATATTACCTTTGGAAATGACCAAATATCATTGTTCCAACAAACTGCATCTATTGTGGCCTTGCGTAAGCGTTGCATGGGTACACTATAATATATTGTGTTTGGTAGAGATACACCTTGGAGAAACTCTATAAGAACCTGCCATGAAACCCTTTAATCAATTTAGTTCAATGGGAGCTTGGAAAGTTAAAATGATCAATTGGAATACTAGACATTTAATTATAACTTGGAATGTACCCTATTTTTAAGTAATAAGGTTCTATTTTTTACCCAACAAATTTTTACTCATGTATTTTCTACTTTTTTTACTAGTGTCCGCCCCCCCCTCCCATATAGATTACAAATACATCATAAAACTTAGATATTTGTTGACCTACAATATATGACTCCATCAATCCACTTTTTCTCCTCTCTGGGATATAAGAGGAAATTGAAGGATTGATATCATGGCGTAGATTTTGTGATTCCAAAAAATTGGCAAACACATCCCGTTGTAATATTTTTGCAAATCGAAGGATCCACTCTTTTGACATCCCAGAAATTGCTCTTATCCACAAGTCTCGAAATGATGAAGCGACTGGAGATAGGGATCGATGATCATCAGAATCTGTTAACAATTCCAGCACATCATTGAATTCAAACCAATGATTTAACTATGCCCTTTGATTCAATTATCTTTTCATGTTCTTCCATGTTTTCATTTCTTTATATTCAGTAAGTTAAGATCTTTCCCTATTAAGTTTGTAAAAAATAAATTAATATGTATATTTTCCCATTTAAAAAATGCATTCCATGTTGCCTTCATGAAATTTGTTTGAATGACTTTCAAATTTCATTATAAAATACATTGTTTATTTATGGTAACTTTGCAAATTAATATAACCATGTTCAACCGAGGTTTGCACACCTGTTTCAAGCAAAGGTTTTGTTGTAGCCTGTGCAAGTACATTCTCAAAGAAATCCTTAGTGTATGCATGAGCACGTTCATCATTGAGACATTTTTGCAAATTATCTTGGAGACTTTTGTCTTGAGGGTAAGTTGACATGATTACGCCTTGGATCTCTTGTTGGAATTGAACCAACTCCTCCAAAGTGCTTCTTTGTAGAAGGCTTTCGTCATCCACAACAAAAAGCCAAATCACAAACTCTATTGCAAACTCAAGACGAGACATTGAAGCTTCTGGATAAATTGCTCCTGCTAGATAATGGGGATTTTCCAAACATATATTTTGGAAATTTTCATGACTCATGGTAGATCCAAAATGGTGGGCAAACCATATGAGGGCTGCTTTATTAGCTTCTTCCACCTTTGGATTCAACTTGTAAGTGAAAGGGGGGGTGTATTTGGGAACAACAAAATCCAAAGCGGCTTGTTGTCGTTGTTGCACTTCCAAATCGTGGTCTATTTGCATTTCTCCAACCCCAACTTTCCTACAAGATAATAACCATTTAATAAAAATTAATGAGTATGTGTATTTGGATGTGAACATTGAAGGACAATTTGACACTTTGACAATATATGGATGTAAAAAAACTTTTGTTAATTTCTTGTCATGTTTTAATTTGTAAGCAAAAAATGAATTATAGTTTGAAAATTTGATAACAAATTTGAAAATCCTCCACCTTCAACTAATTAATTTGCAGTTCTTAATTGAAAGTTACTAAATTTGTTGATTGAATTTGAATACAATATTTTACCTGTACGAGGTGTTGCGACCCATATGACCAGCATGAATTCCCTGGAAGACAAATGTATTTGGAACTTGGGTTAGTGATATGCAATTATTTAATTGAAAAAGTTGAAATAAGTTTGGTGATGTGATCATCATGCGCTATCCTGTTTAAGGACTGAAAAAAAACGTTGAGAAAAATGGAAGACAATATAATGTTTGTTTATTCAGATTGTTATAGTTGCTAAAGATTTATATGTACCTGGTTTAAACGAGCATGGTGATTATTCGTTGCCAACACCAGAGAAGAAATGGCCTTTGAATCGGAAACATTCATGCAGCTAAAGTTGTTACAAACTTTCAACATAGATGCTTGTGATGGGGAGCGTTGCAACTCCAACAATTGCACTGGTAGGTTCTTGTGGTTGATGCGATTTTCACGATATGTGGTACCAATCATACAAGTCCCATGAAGTTGTGCAACCATTGTTGATGTTGTCATGGATTTCAATTCAGATCGATTTGCAAGAAGCCTAATATTTTGTGACGATGAGTGTTGAATGTGTTACACTTTCATTTGTAGTCTTTTTATACTGTCAAGCACAAGTCTACATGCTAGACCTTCATGAACACATCATCATCACATCATCACTTTACAAAATACAACTCACTTTAATGGGTTGGCCACTTTCCATAATATGGAAAGTAGAGGTCCATTCATGTACTTTATTCTTGGCATGAATTATGAAAAATATTCCTGAAATTCACGTGTTCATTATGAAGATCACGTGCATGATTGCGTGGAGAATAAGTTATGTATGAAATGTTCAAGGATGCAAACTCCCCTTAAAAACCTTTGGGTGAAAATCTTAATGTATTTTCAGAGCAAATTATTTTCAATAATGAGGCTTGTTACACATTGTTTGTGATAGCCCTAAGATGAGGGGATCTTCCAGGGAAGAACCTTGCAACGACGGATTATTTTGGTATAACGTAAGTTTTAAACAAAGGTTCCTTGGGTGTTATGCCAAGGAAAACTGCACTGTCAGGGAATTATGGCATGGGCCTTGGGTTCCCGCCTTAGTCCAATCCCACCATAATTCCATGACTGTGGTGCCTTATTTGAAGGATGTTAAATTGGTAATGGGTCCTTATTTGGAGACAATACAAAAGTATTGACTGTACTTTTTCCATGACTGCCCAATTACCCAACCAAGATGCGTCCAGTGATGACCAGACACATCTTGGTGCTACCCAGATACAAATTTTATGTCTTATTATACACACCCTTTGGACATGTTTCATACATGCCCCGAGCCCGCATAACAGGACCCAAAATTTGGGTTTGGGCATCATTATCATTTTCTCAAAAAGATGAATTGGGCCAAGGGCTGACAAGAAGAAAAAGATGCACACAGTTGTACTGTCTCCAATAAGGACCCATTACTAACTTAATGTCTTCCGGACTTAGAGCATCCCCACTGGTGCTCAGTATGTGAACCTGCAAAAATATTTCTCACATCCAAGTTTAGTTATTTACTTTTTCTTGCAACCCTGCCCATAAAACTGAAACAAGGACTGCAAATAGGTGGGAACTACTAATAGCAAACCACATGGACCAGTCATTACGATTTGGCCAATCAAAAACAGGGAGCAGCAGTCAGATCATATTTATTACTGTCTTCTCTAGCAGGTGCACAGCTTTGCTGCGGTTTTTACCAGCCTCAGCAAAAATGCAGGAGAAAAACCATTTTCCTGAGCCAAACCGGCATATGTTAAATTTTCTTCATCCAATTTTAATGTGCAGGGTCGCATACTGAGCACCGGTGGGCATGCTCTTACCCTATACATAAAACATGCATGAGTGTAAATCAATGATAATAGAAACCGAACAAATCTTCATTGATACATCACCATCACATGGAACACAACTCAACCTGATGGGGCCAGTCATTGTCCATTATATTAAAAGCGAAGGTCCTTTTATGCACTTTACAGACCACATGCATGTTTACGTCCAGAATATCTATGAACGACATATTCAAGGTTGAAAACATGCCAGACTTTAAATACGTAAAGGGTCCTTATTGCACACGGTCAAAATGTAGTGCCTACTTTGTCTTTTCTTTCCTTATTTTCCCTTCACCCAATCCATCTTTTTCTCAAAAATATTGACGAAAAGAAGCGTCCTTATTGCAGGCTGTAAAAAAGTATTGCCTACTTTGTCTTTTCTTTCCTCATTTTCCCTTCACCCAATCCATCTTTTTCTCCAAAAATATTGAGGGAAAGAAGCATCCTTACTGCAGGCGGTAAATAAGTATTCCTACTTTGTCTTTCTTTCCTTATTTTCCCCCGACCAGATCTATCTTTTTCTCCAAAACGATTGAGGAAAAGAAGGGTCCTTACTGCAGGCGGTAAAAAAGTATTGCCTACTTCATCTTTTCTTCCCTTATTTTCCCTTGACCCAAACCATCTTTCTCTAAAAAAATATTGAGGAAAAGAAGCGTCCTTATTGCAGGCAGTAAAAAAGTATTCCTACTTTGTCTTTTCTTTCCTTATTTTCCCCCGACCAGATCCGTCATTTTCTGCAAAACGATTTGAGGAAAAGAAGGGTCCTTACTGCAGGCGGTAAAAAAGTAGGCAATACTTTCTCTTTTCTTTCCTTATTTTCCCTTCACCCAATCCACCTTTTTCTCAAAAAAGATTGAGAAAAAAGATGGCTGTGGCCCAAATACATTTTGGTGCTGCCCTTTACAGACTTTGTGTCATGTTATGCACATTTGGGGCCTGTAACAGTACCTAAAATGTACATTGCATGACACAAAGTCTACAATGGGCAGCACCAAAATCTTGGACAGGGAAATGGGCAGCTAGGGAAAAAAGAAGCATGTGGTACTTTAGTACCGCCTGCAATAGGGACCCTTTGCTTATTTACCATCTTCCCATCACATATTGGATCATCACCACCACGTGACCACCTTCCAGAACATAGCTCACCCTAATGTGAACACAGCTCAGCCTAATGTGGCTCCTCGTTTTCCATAATACAAAAAAGCAGAGGGTCCCTTTATTCAAGCGAAGGGCATCCTAACCCACATCGGTATACCCACAAGCCTAAAGAGTGAGTTTCCATTGGATATCTATGAAGGTACTTTGTTTTGTTCTGTAGTTATGAGATCCACTGAACCATGATGCTTCAGAACGTGTTCTTGATGTCTTTGGAAAGCTCTCCACCAGGAGGGGTGCATGCGCTTGACTCCATGACGTTTGGACTTGGGGTGCAAAAGTTCTTGAATATTGAATGATTTCTTCACTGAAAATTAAACTAAATTGTAGCTGAAAATTTCAGAGGAATTAGAATGTGCCTCTGGTGTTGCTGGAAAGATCTTGATGAGCCGGATTTAATGGAATTTAGTTGGTAAGATTTGGATTCAGAGAGTGGCAGATATTGACTTCTAAGTGATTTCTGTCACTGAAAATTCAATTAAATCCCAAAAAACCGGGTTTTGGAAGGAAAAATCAGTTGAGGACGTGGTAATACTTGGGCCAACAGCACCACACTAGTTTGGATGGAGCAGAGGAAAAGCTGGCAACATTTTGCAAGGAATAGAGAAGACTGGAAGCTCACCAAATGTGGGTCAACAAAAGTGGGTTTCGTACAAATTAGCACAGCCCTTGATTCATTTTGGAGGTTTCCCATCAATTCTACAGGACTCAGAACCAGTGTATTTTTTTAGTTATTATTTATCTTTCTAAAATTTTCTTTTTTATTTTTTCAAATTTCTAATGCAAGCATAACAAGAGGGATTTAAGCATTAAATGGCAACCGATTTCTACTACCTATCCAAAAAGTTGAAAAGAAAAAAAATTCCCTCTCTAAAATCCAAGTAGAAATGTAACAATTTATTTTTTTCCCTTTAAAAAAATACTGGTCATTTTTTTCCCCAATAAAAAGATATATATTACAGAATATTATCATTATTTTTATTCATTTTTCATTTGTGCAAACTTTTGCAAAAAAAAAGGGGGGCCTTCTTAGAACCAAACCAAAACCAATTTTTTAAAATTGAAAATCAGAACTATCTTCATTTTATAGTCTTTTGAAGTCTTGAGTAATAAGAACTTGGTGGCGACTAATGTTATGTTCCTCTTCTACAACATATGCAACTCAATTTCATCCTTGGCCAATCCTAGTTGAAGGCCGCCAATTTTGAAGTCAATCCATATAGACATCCATTGTACATAGCAAAAAGTCCAATCCATATCCATTGCGAGCATGTAATTCAACACATTCCCAAGACAAAATGTCTATCTTGACCCTCATGTTTTGAATTTCAGGAATCTTTAAAATGCAAGGTACTTGTTTCCAGATAACTTCTATTTCATAAAGCACTCCCGGAAAATCTGTAGTGCATTTGGAGGGCACCTTATATCCATCAATTTATTCGTCAATTTCCCTTGTACAAAAATGGGAGGGATATTATGCCTACTCCTCAATAGTGAGAGGGTTCTTACACCTATAAGAAGGCATAATTTCCTTCCAGCTATCGAGCAGGCATAATAATCTTTTGTGACTATTTTCACAAAACCAAAATCAGCACTTATTTAATTTCATGCCATGGTCTTGGCAAAAGTGGGGTTGAACTCAATTAGGAATATAAATTTTAATTGTGAAATGCATTGAAGATTTTATTTTCCTTCAAATAGGGTTTAGTTTTGGGTTGGACTTTTCACATGTTTGGTGTGAAATGACGAAGTTAGAAGCTTATATTCTCACCATGTGACCCAATTATGTTTCCATGCAACTTCTATCACTCATTTTGATATTCCCATGTGTTCCAAATTTCTAGATTCATTGAAACCAATTTAGGTCGAGCAACTTTAGATTCAATAAGTTTTTTTTTTAATGAGAGTTCCAAATTATAACTCGTTTTCCTCTGATTCCCAACTAAAGAGGAATGGAAAGGTGTTTTTTCAAAAAACAATTTTATATTATAGTTTTTTCAATAAATAATTTTATATTATAGTCACATGTAGATTTTCAATACCTTTTGCACCAATTTGTATCCATTTGTTTTCAATTAAATATAAATTCAATCATATTTGAATTCCATTCAATGTATTTGAACTAATTCTTAAAACATAAATTCAATTCAATTCAAGTTGCATGCAATGTCATTGAATGTGTTTGTTTATTCAAATGGAACTTACTTTTCACAAAATCAATTCATTTTTTCCATTAATTGATAATCATTGGTAGTGTGTAGAACCCAAGTAGATATATAGATAAAATAGTTCAATTTGTAAAAACCATTCATCCTTTTCAATGATAATTCCAAACAAAAATTTGTTTAACCAATTCCCAAATTAATAAGAATAGAAAAAGTATTTTCAAAGGTTTTCTTTCCAACACCATAGTCACCAATAGATTTTCAATGCCTTCTACACCATTTTACATCCCATTTCTCTTCATTTGAATTTGAATTCAATTCAATCAAATTTGAAGAATCTAATTCAATTCAACGTATTTCAATTGAAATTTGATTTTGAATTCAATATGATTCAAATTCAATTGTATTGAATCGAATTCAAGTTGTGCACACAATGTCATTTAATAATTTCATTTGAATGGAACTTAATTTTCACAAAATCAAATTTTTTTCCATTAGTCAATTGTCATTGGTAATCCGTAGCAATGTAGAACCTTAATAGATATATAGACAAAAGAGTTCAATTTGTAAGCAATAATTGGGATGCCTATGATTTTCATGAGTTTAAAAATTTGATCAATGTGTATTTTAATAACAAGTTTGTTGAGAAAGGGATAAAATTAAAGGTTGATCATCCAAAAGCCTTTTCAACTCCATCAGGTGCATTAAACATAGTTTTTACATCTATATATTATTTATTATTATTATTATTATTTTGGTGACTTAATTGTCCCGAATAGTGACCACTTGTTGTGCTTTTGGTACCGTTGGAAAGCCTTCAACAAGATGGTGTGCATGGTTTTTGTTTCACAAATTTTGGACCAATGGAACAAAAGTTATTGAGTTTAAAGTGATTTTTATCATTGGAAATTTTATTTGATTTTTAATCAATTTTTTAACCAATTGTTGTCTCTTCATCATATTATTCCTTATGTTTTCCCTTTACCATCCCAAACTTTAACACTCGGGATTGATGATACTTGACTTCATAATTGAAATTTGGGCCAATAATTTTTTTCACAATTGTTTTTTTTTAGCTCATGTTTTTAAAAGTCTCAAAGCTATTTCACTTCAACGAATGACAAAAGAGTCCACTAGTAGAAATAAGTTCATGGGTAGTAATTTAAAATTTTAAAAATTCACATATTTTTGTTTCCAAACCAATATACTTTTATTTATTTATTTTTAAAATGTCATCCAAGTGTTAAGATTTGGCATTTATTTAAAACTATGTTTCATCAACATTGTCAATTACATTCCCATTATTGCAAATTTTTTTCTTTTTTTTACCATATGGTTTTCAATAGTTCATCATTATTTATTTTATATTTCATAATTATATTTTGCAATTCATGTCCATGTAGGTGTGGGTTGGGGAAAGAGGTTATGTAATTAGGCTTGAAAAAGGTTATTAGATTTTTTAACATAAGTAAAATGGACATGAAAAGGCATATGGTTAGGGAAAAGAGTGAGCTAGTTAGAATCTAGGAAAAGGTAGGTTCATATAATAGAATACAAATGTTTATATATGTATATATAGATATATATGGATGAAATCAATGACATAAATGAACCCTACAACATGGATGAAAGGTATCACATGGACAAAATTGGCAAAATGGTGAAATTCCATCACAAGGATGAAATTACATTCATGGATATAAAAACCATTGTTCACATCTATTTATTTATTTTCTGAATTTGTCTAAAGTTTATGGTTTCAAGCCATTCATAAAATAATATTATTATCTTGTCTTCCTTTCAAATGAATCTTCCAACTCTAACTACGTCATTTCCTTCCACTACTTACTTACACGAATATAACTAGACTTGTCACCTAACCCACCACAAGTCATTTCTCAAACCTAAGAATAATTAGTGTATATTGGCCAAATGAGCCATGTGAGCAATTCAGTTCAAATGTTTGAAAATAATTTCAAAGTTGCATTGGCATATATTGCAATTGCACATGGTTGTCTTACCAACAATGGAAACGGTGCTAACACAATTTGTGAACTCATTTTGCAATGAATATAAGATTAAACTTCTAATGGCCACCTATACTCCCTTGCCCTAACAAAAGGTAGGTGAAGTCTTCCTTCCAAACAACAACCTTATAATATTTAATCATCAATTGTTACAATTCCAAAAGTTATAGTATAAGACACATGCATTTGGTAATGTGTCAACTCACATTTTTCTATCAATCAAAGAATGTCCATCTTCTTTCGTCTATTGTTTTTTTTATGGGCTTATTAGCAAATCACCACACAAACACTAAGTGGTTCTCTCATGGTTGCATTATCACACACATACCATGATTGTAGGGGATTTGCTTTCAATTTGTAACATAGTTATGACATTCTTCATTTAGCACCTTGTCATAACATTCTTTACCCGCGAATGTTTACCAAATTACACTGGTTGATCTATAAATTTTTTTTAAATTCTTTAAAATTCTTGCTTCTTTGGGCTTCCATAACA
>Ga0116227_10006774_pt1 | contig 22927 bp, 16 predicted proteins | sample S1TSphgellanicum_FD_89693 | JGI IMG/M metagenome (GOLD analysis project Ga0116227, IMG submission 89693) | Host-associated microbial communities from peat moss isolated from Minnesota, USA - S1T2_Fb - Sphagnum magellanicum MG | ecosystem: Host-associated > Plants > Peat moss > Unclassified...
AATGTTGGGAGTGTTTTGTAAGGAATGAGGTGGGGGTGATTGTTAAAAGGAAAATAAATTGTTTTTTTTTTTTTTTTTTTTTTTTTTTTTTTTTTTTGGAACATTGGAATTTTTGAAGGTTTGAGAAGGATTAGAAATTGATTTTGGAAAAGGGAACAAATTATTGGATTGTTCTTAAAATTAGGATGGCGGAATAATTAGGAGGAAATATAAACTAGAAGATTAAAGGAAGGTGGGAAGATTGTCAAGATTTATGATACTTTGATGAATGAATTTTGTAAATTGCTTTAATAAAATTGAATGTAAGGTTGAATAAGGTCGAATTTCTTTTACTTGATTTGGTGTGATAGCATGCTTGTAAAGAGTAGGTAGTTATTGCCCAATTTAACTATTATACATGGTTTTTCAATAGCTATCTAATATAAGAAAGAGGCAATGAAAACTAGTGACAAATGTAATAATACTTAGGAAGAAATGGATAACAAGAAAATTAGTAAACAACAATAGAACATAGAAACTTAACGAGGGTTGAAGAATTCATGACTATATTTTGCATGAACACCAAATGTTAATTTAGTGGAAAATGGGGTGGAAGAAATGAGTTTATGCTTAGGGTTAAAATGGGGGTTGATTATAGGGAAGGGGCGATTCCAAAAGGTGGGGAACAAGAAATCATGGGTAAAATAGTCCCCCCACCTATTTAGTCTCGCTTGCCTTTAAGGGTGAAATATCTTGGGTAATGATAAGGTTTGAGGCTTGGGTTTTAAGGGTGAATGAGAAACTCATTAAGGGTGGATCATTTAAGTCCTACTAAAAACGAAGAAAATAATTATTAAAAGGATGGGGTTATAAAGAATAAGTGTTATTGCTCAAAAGGGGCATTGTGATAAGTTATTCTCTTAATGTTGGTAAGGGAAGAGGGAAATATCATAAACAAATATTAGCTTTAGGTTTATTAGTGATCATCACAATGATGTTCTTTGTGTGGCAAAAGAATAACCTAATCGAGAGATGAAATAATGTGTTTAAAAAAAAACAATTCTTTTATTGAAAATGATGGCAAACAATGATTTAATCGAATTTAGGTGTAGGTGGATTTGTAGATTTTTGATGTAGAAAGATAGGATGTGAAATTATGCTCATGAAAAAGTCTTGACAATTGTGTAAATACACTACTCCTCTTTGAATTGTGATATGAGAATACAATGTGTCAAGACTTGAGATGTGGGAGTACACACTATATCTTGCACAAGTAGCAATTTTGTTTTTAATTGCAAAACCCTTTGTATATGTGATTTAGGCCATAGGGAATTGAAGGCATAAGGGTGCGAGGTAGGTGGGGATAGGAAGGGAAGAAAGTGAAGTGCAAATATTGGGCAAGAGAAAAGACTATATCCATTGTTCAAAGAAGTGTGTTTGAGAGGGAATTGTGTGTGTTGGTGAAGGTTCATGAATTGAAATGGATACGGTTAGTTTGATGTGATCGTGGAAAGTAATGGTGGTTTTAAGGAAGGAGGGTGGGATGGTAAGGAATCGATGGACTTAAACAAGGAGAAAGGTGTTGGGTTCAATTTGGAAGGAAATGTAAGAGACTTGTTGTACTTGAATGTATTACATGTGTTGGATGCCTATTGATGTGTTGTTGAGTGAAAGGGTTTTATGGTAATGGTCCAATTTTTAGTGAGATAAGAGGAGTATAATGAAAGTCAAGTGTGGATGGGAGCTACAATAAATTGAGCCCATTAAAAGGCTTTTGGGGCTCTTGTTGGAGGTGGGTGTTCATGTTGTCAAAATATAATAGGGTTCTAAAAATAATTTATTTTTCATTTTGACATGTAACCAAATTTCGTTAAGTCTTCTTATGGTTGATTCCCAATTGATCAACCTCACAAAATTGGAAAACAATTTGTAGAGTTTTCCCATTGCTAGTAGTTTTCAAATAATTCAATTGAAATATATTTCATGGGGGTCTTTTATTGTTTTTACCTTTTTTTCTTCCTTTTCAATTGGACTTTTTCTCTCTACTTATTCTATTTCCATAAATGATTTGAGAAGGAATGTCTTCAATTGTGGTGAATTTTCACTTATTCAACAAAAGAAAAAAGAAAAAAGAGAATAGTTTGTTGCATTAAAAAAATAAAGAAAAAAATATTGACTTTTCAAAACAACTATTCTTTTGGGGGGAAAAGGTTTAGCAATGGCATTTCGACTAAAGCTGTTTTTAGTTTTAGTACTAGGCTGGTTGAGCAACAAGGTGCCTAATAATTAATTAATTAATTAATTAATGTCAGTGATGTTCAGTAGAAAAAATAATTATAATTTAAAATTCAACATTATATACTAAATGATGAAGCTATTGTGATGGAGAGTTTCATCCAGATTTTTGGCATGGGAAAAGCACATTAATTTTCAGAATTTTCAGCAAAAAATTCCAAAAAAAAAATAACAAGCCTAGGTAATAATAGTTTACTATGGTAATAATAATTTTACCTCTGTATATTAGCATCCCTCAATAAGTGTGGATGATCATTTTTTTAATGGATGAAAATGGATGGAATCATTGGTTCTCCTTGGCACGTGGGAAAATCCTTGTGCAAACTGATACTGCTTTTGCTTAGGGTTTTTCTTTCGCACTTTTTGTTCGTTGCCGTGAACTCGTGTCGCGCCATTCTCTCTCTGTCTCTCTCTGTCTGTGCAATACTCACTCTCTCTCTTTCCTCCCAGAGCTCTGGATCTCTGCTGTTTTTTGCGGGTCGTTGTGGTGGTTTTTTCTTAGTGAAGTTTGTTTTTACTTTTTATTTTTTTAAGCGGCGGTTTCTGGTATCGGTATTTCGGCATTTTCCTGTGTTTGTTTGCTTCTCTGTTTTCCCTTTTTTTTTTTTTTTTGGGGTTGGTTTTGTTGCTATTCTGAAATTTTGTATGTGCGATCTGCTGTTTTTTTGGAGCGGCGTTTTTTTTGCGAAGAGTCTGTTTTTGTGTTTTTGTTAAGGTTTTCTTCTTCTTTCTGTTCTCTGTGTGTCTCTGTGTGCCACATACATTTTGGGTGTGTTTTTGCCTCTGGCTGGAGTCATCTTCATCTCTGATGACTCCGCCTTGGATTTTGAAGTCCTAGCTTCTTGTGCACTTTTCTAGTTGGATCCTTGTGGCCACTTCGAAACCAGAGCTTCTGCCATTTTCTCTGAACATCTGTAAGGGGGAGTTGTCGTGACACTTAATAGTGTGCTCAGTTGCCATTAGGGTTTGCAGGTTTGTTTTGTGTTTTTAGTAAGGCATCTCTACACTATTTCCATGTCTTTCAAGCTTCGATTCCTTTTGCCATAGCAGAGAAGCGAGCAACAGGGATAATAATGATGATGCGTTTTGATGTGCAAGAGTGCTGCTGCTGGTGGATGGTGATCATTGCCTTCACAAACTCTAAACCCTAATTTTTTGTGGACTGTTTTTTTTGAACTTGTGGGTGTGTGGATGCTTGCAACTGTGTTTGAGGATTTTTGGGCTCATTCCTGCTGGAGTATTCAGCAGCAGCTGGACTGCATGTCATTTTGGCCATGTGAGTCCTTCCAGAACACAAATTATTTGAATGCTCAGGCAGGTTTTTACTTTAGGTCATAGTCTTACCACCCGACAGACCTGGATTGCATGTTATTTTGGCCATGTGAGTCCTTCCAGAACACAAATTATTTGAATGCTCAGGAGGCTGGTTGATGGTTTAGGTCATAGTCTCTCTGTGTCTCTTGTCACCCAAGAGAACTGGATTGCATGTAATTGTGGCCACGTGAGTCTTCCAGAAAACAAATTGTTTGAATGCTCACGCTGGTTTGATAGTTTAGGTCATAGTCTACTTGTATGTCCTACCACCCAACAGACCTGAATCCAGCTCAAAAGAGTTTTGTTGGAGTTTTCTAGTGTGGTCGGTCTCCAATACCATTAGATCTGAGAGCTTGTCCTCCTTGTCTGGTATGTCTGAGTGTTGTCATTGCTGAGGTAGTTAGATCTTGGTGGTGACACTTTGTGGATACAGATTCTGATAGGTGCTTGTTGTTTGCAGTTATAGTAAGTGATCAAGTCTTAAGAAGGAAATGAGTGGGTGGTGATTAAGCGAATGTTCTATTGGCCTTGAAGGCTCAAATGGAAGGGGTAGGAAGAGGTAACCGACTTCCACACAAAGGTGTACTAGACCACCACCACATGGTCCTGCAGCCACACAAAGGTGTACCAGACCATCATGTTGTCCTGCAGCTTATTGCTGAACGGGATGTTGCACTGTTGGAGAAAAACACTGCAATTGCTGAAAAGATGGCAGCCTGTGCAGAGCGTGATGCTGCCCTTCTGCAACGTGATGCTGCCCTTGCTGACCGGGATTCGGCCCTGCTGAAACGGGATGCTGCCATTTCTGCACTTGCAAAAGTGCAAAAGGAATCCTCATCAAGAGGCCGGAAACGGCCAAGTTCTGCAGGAGGCATAAATGGGTCAAAGCTCCTGCAACGAGTGGGGTTCACTGATCATTGCTCATTGCCTGGTGATTTCCAACCCAATTCTGTCATGACCCTTGGTGCCAAGTCCACTCAGGATGCTGGTGAGCATAGGGCTTTTCATGGGACTGAGACACAGGCAGAGTTACAGGGAAAACAATCTCCTGGACACTCACCTGGTGTCATGGCCCGAAACACAGCTTTTCGTCCTGAAATGAAAAAGCCACAGAATTGGCCTTTACCCCTGCAGAGACGAATGCAAGGACCTCAAATAGAGGGTGATCAAGAGGAAGGGCAAATACGTGAATCGGAGAATGCAAGTCGGTCAAGTTACACTACTGTTCCGGTTTCTGCTCCAACCCCAACACCATACTGCTCTTGCACTGGATTGAATCAACAGTGCTATCGATGGGGTAACGGTGGATGGCAATCTGCTTGTTGCACAACCCATATTTCACTCTACCCATTGCCAATGAACCCTAAAAAGAGGGGTTCTCGACTAGCTGGAAGGAAGATGAGTGCTGGAGCTTTTGATAAACTTCTAGAGAAGCTAGCATTGGAAGGTGTTGATGTAAGCTATTCTGTTGACCTCAAAGATCATTGGGCAAAACATGGTACTAATCGCTATGTCACATTGCGGTAATGCCACCTCAAAAATCTCTGTCATCCAGGGTTCTGCTGCTCTGTGCGAACAAGGATGGATTGAACAATTGCTGCTGGCAAAAATCTTAGTTTTGAGGATGATTATTGAGTTGGTACCAGAGGCTTAGAAAAAGTGAACTCTATTGATTATTTGTACATAGATGCCATCATCACTTTTGTATGCTGTTGTGATTTGATGTGCCTTTGTATGTCTATAACTTCCTTATTGCATGGCTTTTTAAGCTTCTATATTCTTCTCCTGATGTCACTTATGTTTCCATCCATTTTTATGTGGTATGCACTTCAGTTGTCCTGCAACCAAGTGGGTCACAGATCTGGCAAGTCTCAAAAGGCTTGTACCATTCTGTAATAAGTAGAATATTAGATTGACCTGTTCTTTGGAAGTTCAATTGAGGGGTTAATGGAGTTTATGACTGTCAAATATCCTGGCCATGAGAGGGCTGCATGATTCATTGAGCTGCACTCAAAGTGGCCTGTTCTGTGATTCTACCCATAGTTTAGCTATAGATGTACTATTTTTCTTTGGTGTTTTCCAGGTACAGCATCCAAATGGAATGCTTCCACAAGTTGCAATCTGATGTTTGGAGTCTGATTGGATGAGGAGTGCAATTTGTTTAGGAAGATTTTGATTCTGGGTCTGATTCTTATGACAGATAATTGCGTGACCTTCAAGCAGTGAGAGCTTAACCATGTTGCCTTTCATATCTCTGGCGTTTTCCCTTTGAAGCAATGTCAGGAATGTGCACACCCAATGGGGATGCAATGTAAAAGCATTGACTTTTAAGACACTGGGGCACTGTTACTTTGCATGGGACATGGAACTCCAAAGGTGGTTTATGATGTTATGACATTGTGTTGATAGGTGGTTGACCTGGATGTATACTATGCATATCCATTGACAAATGACACTGTATTTGAAATATTGTTTGATTTTTACTCAAAGAAGACTGGTGTCATGCTGAAGGCTGCAGCTGGAGCCCAAGAATTTCGGGAAGAAGGTCTCAATACTACTTTTATGGTGAGGACCTGAACTGGAACTCAGAATTCCTGTGAAACTCATTCCTTCATACAGCTTTGATTGCCATTATATATCTGATGTTAAAGTTTTGTGCCTGATCTGATCTATTGTTAAGGTTCTTAAAGACTTTCACACAAGTGACCTGGATGGTGTGGAATAATCCATGCAGGAGGAGCACAAATTCATCAGCTTTGCAGAGCTTTCCTTTGGCATTGGATGTGTGGTTGTCTCCAAGGGCAAGTCTATCTTGTGTTGACAGAAGTATTGCCCTGGTGGATATGTCCACTACAGTTGAAAGTTAACCCAAGATTTATGTGGAAGAAACAGAAGCAAACAGCTCAGAGAGGAATCCCATTCACTTTTTGGGACAAAGTGCTGTGGGTCTTACCTGAAGGTACTACACTATCCACACTTTGAATATGAGATTGCCATCTATGTATTCAGTGGTTTCTATCCTATACATTGTATATCCAAGAAATAGCATAGACAATGTATTTTTGGGATTGCTATTTAGACCAGACTGACTACAAATTGAAAACTATCTTTGATAGGTATGTTGAAGTGGACATAGTACCCTAAACCCTGAAACCTTAAACCTTAGTACCCTAAACCTTAAAACCACTAAATTCCTAAACCCAAAACCCTAAGTAAGCTCCCATTGCTCCCTATTTGTTTGCAATGCTATGCTGAACTTCTGGTTGTTCCATGTGTTTGATATTTGATTGGTTTGGTTAATATCAAGTCAAAAGCAATACATTGTTTTCAAATAGTGCACACCTTTTCATAAGTGGAAAAGAAGGAATTGCAACTCATGGTCAAAGCCAATAATTCTTTTGTTGCATTGAAATGAAAAAGTGGTACACACGCAGCGACTATTATTTTGATTAATTCTATGATACTTCATTGTTGGCCCCATGCTTTTGTGAATATTCTTTCTTTGATTATATAAAACAACTTAAAAGATTTAAAGTATTTCATTGATCTTAGAACTTGTTGAGAATTTTGAGGTTTTTATAACTGTATCAATAAATTGGAACTTCTGCAATTGTGGATTGGTTGCCAGTTCACCTACCTCACAAAATTGAAAAGAAAAACCCCGATGATAGGTCTTCCATTACAGCAAAATGTATGCATACATATTAATGCCAAATTTATAAACAAAATATGTATGTTCCATTCCTCTTTTGTTTTATTAAATGGATTTCTAGTCTGTATTGTGGTTTTCAGAAATTGAAAAAAAAAAAGGATTATCAAGAGAAACATTTATTTAAAAAATGGCAGCTTAGCAAAGACCACAATTTTCACTTTATACTGTAGATTTATTAATTTAAAATTAAGGTATGTATTATTTTATCACACCCTTAATTTATGAAAGTATGTTTATTGTATAAAGATTGTGAATCATGAATAAATTTTTTTATTTAAACATTCACCCATTTGATCAGAATTGACATATAGACACTGTGCATTGTTTGGTTCCCAAGACTCAAAATCAACTAGTGTGGTGTGGCCTCTACAATTGAGCACATATTGTAATGTAGTTTTACAAAATATATATGATATTTTGAACCATAAAAATCCAATTTCCCTTAAAATTAGATTTTTGATTAGTTTTGTATGGCAAAAATTTACTCAAGATTCAATATATAACTCTTGCACCATAGGTTTGAAAATGATGAAATCACCTTGATGCAACCGTAACCATCAAAAGCTTTCCAATGGAACCAAGAGGGCACCTCAAATTTCCCTAAACTTTTAATTTTGGATTTGGATCGAGTTTATAATCATAGAAATACTCAAAATTCAATAACTCATGTTCTAAACATTAATAAATAACTTCCCGGCTTCCCTACTCATTGAGGACTTTCCAATGATACCCAGAACATTGCCCAAAAAACCTTAATTTTATACTTACTATTAATTGGATCAATTAAAAAGCCTTACAACGTTCATTGGTTTGGTTTGTGCATTGTTTAATGGAAGCTTTTCGAAAATGTTAAGCAATTTTAATTGTTAACTTACCAAATAATAGTTGTGTGTGAAATAACTAGAAAACTATATCAAATTTTGGAAAAGAATCTAAGGTTTTAAATTACAAAAAATCTTATGTGTTTCTCAAGCAACAAGCATGACAATGGTTTTCAAAAATCGATTTAACTATTGAGTCATTGTTTTTGACATCCAAAAGTGTATATTAGTTTGCAAGATATTTGTGAATGGATATCTTAAACATTATTGGCCTTTTCATCATGATTTCTATACGAAGGAGATGTTAAAAATTATATTAGACCCATGGAATGTTGCCTTTAAATTTAGGTGAATCAAAACATAAAAAATTCGTCAATTTGAAACCAAATATAGTGTTGATATGCTGAACATATCTAACGATGTTGTTTTTAGAAGGACACAAAATTATGACATTATGGATGGAATGAAACAAGATAACATGACAATTGAAAAATGGTGTGATGTTAATTAGGCCATCGACTTTGATAGTTGACCATTGACAATTTGGTTAGGGTTCCAATCAAATGGGGTTATTGTCCATGACTATTTAAGATGCAATGTCTAATAAGGCTATAAATTACAAGATTATAATAATATTTTTTGTTCAAATAGTTAGGAAGCAAGATGCTTTTGATGTTTACTTCTTACATCTATGTTGCACATCAAACTTGTCCTTCATTTTTCAAACTTGATATATTAGTGTTGCATTGACAATAGGTACACAAATACACTCACAAATGGCTTTTAAAATTGAAACATATTTTTTGCAACTAAAACGTTTTGGTGTTTGTTCATTGGAGAAAATGATAAAATACGCATATATAGGTGATTTGAAAATATGGTGTCCAAAATTGATGATGTGTCATTATTCTCAAAACTTTAAGGGAAAAAATCAAGCTATTGGTTAAATCTTCTCTATTGCTATATAAAATCATTTGAATTTGAAATTTGAAAATTTTCATTTGCATAAAAAGTAGACAAACCAAATGAAAGAGGACAACACAATAGTTCATGGAATGTAATTGCAATATTGAACCATGAATTATATTATATAGGATAACCAAAAGACAAGGAGGTTAACCAAGATATCAATTTTGGGCAATACATGTTTCAAAATATATAGGTTATGTATTATTTAGTTGTTGGGTATGTAATGGCAAGTATCTCCCTTCCTTTTGATTATAGATAATGCTTTCACGATTGTGAAGGAACCTATTGTTAGTGGAAATTTTGGTTGCCTAACCTTATATAACTTAGTGTCAAAACATGAAAGGAATTTGCTAGAAGACAATAACTAACAATAACAATGGTATCAACAATAGCCAAACAACCAATAGAGTAGAAGAACCAAGTTGATGTTGAAGGGTAGAGCTCCATAAAAAACTACGACAAACATTTCAATGAAACTCCTTCAATTTTGAAACAATAAAATGTAGGTCCATTTTTGAAACAAGGACTATTAGATGTCTTCCACTTTTGAAGTAGACATCTACACTACAAGTAAAGGTGATCATGGAGCAAACTTGGAGGTGCAAGAGGAGGGCTTGGAGGCATGATGTAAGGGGGTCGAACTCCTTGAGGAAGGAGAGGTTCTACTTTGGGGTTTGCCATGAAAGTGTTCTAGGGAAAAGAAGTTCGAGAGATGATGGGAATGTTTTGGGCTAAAGGGATACATGCACCAAAAGGAGCAAACTTCGAAGAATTTTTGTTTTGAGAAGAGAGATGCATGGAAACAATAGTACAGTTGTAAGTATATTGAAAGTTTTTTAAGGCTAATTGAAGTTGAAGGTCCTTGAAATAATTTTTAGGGTTGTTGAACCTTGTTATAGAATCTTTTGACAATAGAAAATCAGTTTTACAAAGTAAACAAAGGTAAGAAAAAAAATTTCTCCCCTTCCACATTTCTTTCACTTTAATTTCAACTATGAAAGATCTTTATCAAATAATTGACAATGAATTAAGTAATTAATTGAACACCTTCATAAGGTGTTTGTAAGATGAATTGGGTTCCAATAATGAAGGCATTAATGTTGACATTTTCCTAGCTATCAATCAAGAGGGTTTGAGAGAGAAACATTAATGGAATGTGTAATATTGACACTTAAAAAAGTAAAAAATGTTAAATATTATTTTAAATTGTTGGTGTTAATTAAATTGAAGGTGATGAATAACATTTTATATTATAGTTATTTGAAAAGAGCTTACAAAACTTTAATGAAATTTATTTATACGATCCCAATCCAAAGGAACCTTCAAAACACTCTTACAAAAATCCATTGATAATTGATGAATTAATCAAATGTGGATCAATAATAGATGTCCTTGGATGCATTTCATTTGTGAGGTGCCATTAAAATCATAAATTTTACTTTGAAAGTTTTTAAAATGATGCCACATGGCACTTTAAAATTTCAAATTGCATTTTGAGCCTTTAGGCCTACTTGCACTAGAAAAACAAATCATCAAACACTACAAAGCCCAATTTCCGAACACCAAAAAAATTCCTATCACTTTGTTGCTATTAAAGTTTAAAGATGATTTGTAAAACCTAAGGTTATGTTCCTATAACACTTAAAAATTATTTAAAATAAACAAGAGAAAGTTATAAGCTTTGAAAGTAAAAAAGGGTCCAAAAAAAGAAAAAAGAAAAAGAACGTGCTAACTTTTAAAGTAAGAAAGGATCCAAAGAAAAAAAGAAAAGAAAAAACACGTGTTTTGAAAGTAAAAAAGGGTTCAAAGAAAGAAAAAAGAAAAAAAACGTGTTAGCTTGAAAATAAGAAAGGGTCCACAAAAAGAAAAAAAGAAAAAAAACGTGTTTTCTAAGTTGGAAAGCTTTTTTTTTTCTTGCTATTTATTCATTACTCATTTTCCTTTGCACTTCAAAGATGATTTCTAGAGCTTGAGGTAGCACTTTCACAATGTTTTAAATCACTCAAAATGAAGCACAAATGATGAAGATTTAAATAAGTGTTCGATGATAAGCAAATGTTCAATAATGGGCAGTTTTACCTTAACAACCATAAAAAAACTTGCAGCCTAAAAATATATATATTGGAGAAAGAAATATATTTTAAAAAAAAATTGATTTTTAAATTTAATCTCTTTGAATTGAATTAGTTGCTAATAAGCCCTGTGTAAATTTTTGACAAAAGATTTTTTCAATTTTTCAATGTTTGGTCGTTGGATAGCATCCCAAGAGGGATTTAGCATTGAATGGTGACAAGTTTTAAAAACTTACTACATAGTACAAAAGCCAATTAAAAAATGCTACCAAAATAAAAACGTCCCAAGAAATTTTCAATTTTTTTCTTTGAAAAATTTCAATTTAAATTTAAAAAATAGGAATATTGATACAGAATATTTCTTTTCTATTTTTATGTTTTTCATTTTGATGAAATTTTGCAAAAAACAAAAATGCTGACCTAGCCCAGAGTATATTCAACACATGTCCGTCGAATAATAATTAGTTTTGAAATATCCATTTCAACAAACGAAATATTACTAAATATTCATTATTTTCCTTCACAATATCTTTTGATTTGGAAGAAATGAAATTTGAAAATTTCAACATTTCTGAAAATAATGTAATTAGTGTCGAATTGTCCAGGGTACTAGGTTAGTATAATCTTTGCATCAATTATCAACCAAAGTTAGGGTTGAATGAAACTTGACAAAACTCATGTTAAGCTTGTTCAACATAATATAGTAAATCTTGGATGGGTTGGCACTTAACCCCCTTATGAACCTTCTATTCTTTCTTTTATATCCTACTTGTGTAGTATTCAATCTAGTTTGAACTTTTTGGCATATGAGGTCCTAGAACCCAATCTAGGACTAGGCTCATGTCCCAATTTTGACCAATCCCTATGTGATGGTCATGATATTTTCAAAGGAAGACATTAAACAACACCCCCTCCCCCCCATTGAGCTCTATCCAGCATATTGATGAAGCCTATTTTTGGAGCAATGTGGTTGTATGTTGTTCTGTGTGCAGTTTGCCACTTCCTCTCTTCCAAAAAATGAAAACATGTTTGATAAAATATTTATTGTTATTATGTTCTTTTGTCACTTGCTAGAATTTGAACTAAGGATTCTAGGAAGACCAATGGAAATATCCATGGCTAGATTACTTTTCAACTTTCTATACAATGATGTTTTTCTTGAAAAAATTATTTTCTCTTCTTTAAAACAATAATCAAAGCCTACGTTGCATCCTGCAAGCATTGCATTGTCACTCACTCATGAGGGTTATCCCTAAAGTCAGGCGATTAGGGGCCAGAATGGCCAGTTTCAGCATAATAGGGCATCAAATGTGTAACTGAAAATGAAAATTTTACCAAAGGAAATAACTTGGACCCCAACCAGGCTTTCCACCAATTTTGGTGGTAAACTGAGTTTCATCCTATCTTTCCTTTTTCCTAAGCACTCGGAGGCTCCTTTTTTTGGAACCTAGAATTGAGGGGAGAGGATAGGGTATATGTGTATGTAACCCTTGACTAGCAGTTTTCAAAAATTAAAAAATTAATTTGTTTGTAAGTTTTGACTGACCTTTCTAAAAATAAACCTATCCATAAAGTCGCCCTCTCTTTCACCCCTATCCCCTCTTTTAGTGCTAAGTAAGGACATTTTATTAAATCTCAGTATGAAATACACAAGATTCCAGACTAACTATAGTTTGTCTGTATAGGTAGGAGCAGTGAAAATATATGTAGCAGCAGTGGAGGCGCTCAGGAAAAAGGAAAGAGGGGATGAAATTCAATTTCCCACGAAAATTGGTGCAAAAACTAGTTTGGGTCCCAGTTATCTCGTTTTGTAAAATTTCATTCCCATTTACGCATTTGATGCCCGATTATGCTGAAACTGGCTGTTCTTGCAACCTAATCGCCTGACTTTACAGATAACTTTATTATAATAGACCAGTTTGGACCAGTGTTGAGCAGGTGTTTACTTTTGAACATTCCAGCTGCTACTGGTATCAAATCTTTTTTAATTCTCATACCAGCATGGTACAGATATTACGGTTAAGGCAAATTGGTGGCTGGATTGACAAGAGTATTTGATTTTTCTCACATTAAGGGTCTAGACTCACAACACAACGTACAATATGTGGTGTTCAGTGTGACATATATTTATAATATAAAAATTATAACTTGACATTAAGTTATGGTAGATAAACCCTCTAAATACCCATTAAATATTTCATAACAAGCTCTAGTTAGCCATCAATGTGATGCCTTGCCCAGAGTTGAATGGTTTTGTTGTAGGGTTTGATTTATGTTGGGTTAATTATAGGGTATACAAAGTAGAACACATGTTTAACCTAATGCTTACAAGTAAATTGATGGTAGATTTCTTTAGTCTTTCTTGAGAGGTGGGTGGGTTTGAAATCTTTGTGAGACAATAGAACAAACGAAATAAAACTTTTTGTTTTGCCTAGTTGAATGAGCAGATCGCAGAGATCTGCATAGCAAAATGCATGGCACAGAAAAACAAGCTCCTATAGAATTTGTTAGGGGGTTTAACATCCTCACAAAGCTTTTAGAATCTATTTTTGGAGATTTTGAACACAACAGTTATTGACTCCAACATGAGTTTAGGCTCTTTTGTGGGTACCCTTAAAACTTAAAATACCAATTTTTGCATTATTATTTAATTGTGGTTTTTACCTTGGCCCTTTCTAGATCTATTGATTTTTTAGCATAATCTAAGAAGAATTAGGTTATGGTGCATGTCTTCAATTGTCTTTAAGATTCCTTCTTTTTAAAATGCATGATTAATGAATTGCAGCTTATGGTTTTGGTACACAATTTCCAAACTTGAATAGGGGTAAGTTGGGTTTGTAAATTATAAATTAAAAATGATTATACATCAAAAACCTAAACTGAAAAAAGTATAAGGCCAAGGTTTTGAGGGTATGTGGATCAAAAAACCAAAGAGGGGGGTCATTTGGGGTCTATATATCAAATATGCAGAGAAAGAAAAGTTTGGATCAAGAACCCAAAGTGAAAAAAATCAAGGCTAGGGTTTTGGGGGTTTATGATCAAGATACTAGAGTCTATAGGTCAAGAAACTAGAAAGGGCGGTTATTAGGGGTCTATAGATTACAAATGTAGAGAGAGAAAGTTTAGAAGCACTGTAGATAAAAAAAACCCTAGAGTGAAAAAAACATGGACTAGGTTATTGGGTGTTTATGGATTTAGAAACTAGAATCTATAGATCAAAAAACCAAATAGCGGGATTATTGGGGGTTTTGTAACTCAAGAATGCAAAGGTAGAAAGGATTGGAATGTTTCAAAGGTTTGAGCCACAAAATTACAAATGTAAAACTCATATATGCCCAAATGCCAATTCAAAAATAAAAATCACAAAACCACACTTGCAATTTGAAACTTGCCATTTTAAATTGAAATATAATTGAATCCTTGTGGCAATCCTATCTTGTATTTTTCTAACTTAGAGTTTTCAAGCCCACACATTGGTAATTCAAAGATTTAAAATTTGAAGTGTTGGATTCTAGTGTGTTTAGGTGATTATAGTGCATGAACAATCTTGAGCATCCAAGCTCAAACTTAAAATGGTCTTGAAGATATTATTTCTTGACTCATTTCCTTGTAATTGATGCCAAGTAAAATTAGTGGTTAAGTTTCGCTATTTTTATTGCATTCTAATAGATATTCATGTCATTTATGGTTGTGCACCATGCCTTGTTTACTCATTGAAGTTGTGAAATCATGGAAAGGGTATTGGGCAAATGGGGGCAACAAAGGTACAAATATTTGGTTGGATCATGAATGCAGAATTTTTAGGTTAGGGTTGTGGTGGCATACAATTTGATGCCAAATCATATAGTTTGAGAATGGATGAACAAATATTTTCTATGGGGCGGTTTGAATGAGCTTGGTTGTGAAACCAATTTAAACAACTAACCCTTAAGGATTGCACAAGCTCACAAAGGTTGTGGTCTAGGAGGGAAATAAACCACAGTCAACAGAGAAAAACCGCTTAGATTATGAATCTTCCTACCAGTTGAAGATGTCTTTTCCTAACAACTGAAGCTGTCTTCATGTTCACAATTATCTAAAACCATAGCTTTAAGAGGATTAAACTTTACCTTCACTTGCATAAATGCTTCAAAGCTTCAAAAAAAGCTTGCACACAATTTGTTTTCACTACAAACTTGATTCACCAAGTTTTTTTACGCAATCGTCACATCATCAAGCTTGGCAAAATCACTTCACACAACCCTCCTGGCTCTGATGTAGCGACCTCTAAACTTTGGGAGTTTATAGACAAATGCTTTCAAACCTAAAGCTCTTTTTCTTTTCGTTATATTCAATTGCTTTATTTTCTTATTATTTTTCGACGCCCATTGAAACTGCATGGGCTAGAAGCTCGCATATAAAACTTGCACAAGAAAACTCTAAACCTCCACAAATCACAACCTCACACATAAAACTTCGAACCTGCACAAAAAAAAACACACAAAAGAAATTTTCATGGCCTCATGCATTTGAAGCTTTGTCAAATTGTCTAAGGGTTTTGAGACACATTGTGCCCTCACACATGGAACTTTGTTTTTGGCTTCAACATCAGGAAACACTGAAGCTTGGGGTAAAACTTCAAAATGCATTGAAATTGATGCATTTATGAGTTTCACCCAGGTTTTTTTTTCCCTTTGTTGCTGGTTCACCCTAAGTCTTACACTGTGCCCTATGTTCTCAACAAACACAAGATGACTAGCCTAATATTCCATCTTTTTGAGACTTTACTAATATTTTTAGTGGCCTCGCCTTGGTAGGCAAGGATATTGTGTTTAGATTCATTATAGACTATAGTAGCTTAAGGGATTTTGGCCTCTAGGTAATAGGTCTATTTTTATACGAGGATTTTTGAAAGATAATATTTTGGCTTGTGTTGAAACTTGAGATGAGTCATAGAGTTATTGAAGGATTTTTGTTTCTTTTAGAGGATTTTTTGAAGATTGTATTTTTGTATGGTGAAATATTTGAGTTTCCATAATTCTTCTTTTTGCCTTAAGATACTTTTCAATGTCAATGGCAAGGCCACGGTGTGACACACCCCTTGTTATGTAAAGGACATTCTCAAAATAAGGGGCCTAGGACACAAAGATGGACATGTCATTAGACAGGTGTGTTATGAGCCTGCAATACAGCCTTAGGTGAACAACCACCCATGTTTGTACTATAGTAAAAATCCCAAATCCCAAAAATCCCAAAGTAGCAACGTGGGTGCTGCTTTAACCCTAGTGGGTTTGCTTCATAATGTCCAAAACAAAAGAGTCATGATGAAAACCTGTGAAAAGTAAGTAAAATTGGGAGAACAAGTCTGACAACGAAACGATCCCAAAAGTATTGCTGCACGTTGCCAGGATCTGCGGATGCAGCCACAATGAACCAGCCAGCACCCATCAGTGCACCATCCACTGGATGCCCCTGTTATTAGTCACTTGTGGATGAACCTCAATTGAGTTAATATTTGGTTTCACCTTGGTAACCAATCCTGTAAGAAATAGGTCTCTTATATTGGTAGATAGGTAAGAAAGAGGTAACACTAGGTAACAGCTTTTTTTAAAAAACTATGTACCTATTTTACCAAACTGCGTGTGGGGTTGTTAGTAAGTAGATAGAAAAGAAAAAGCAACTGAGCTAACCAGCATGGTTAGCTAGGGAACTGAAACCCAACAGAAAACTGTTTCCTGATCACTTATCATTCATCCTTCATGGTGCACTGGTTCACCGTGGCGCTCGGATGCAACAAATGATGTCTGAACTAAGTGTTTATTTGTCCGTTGGGCTATGTGTGGTGGGACCCCCCTTCCATGGGTCTTCAAACACCCTTCCACCCTCCTTCCCCCCAAAGGTCTTTCAAAACGTGTTGACTAATTAGGCACGAGACAAATGTGATGATGAAATAAACATACATTAAGTTAGATGATGTTTTTCATGAGACTCATCTTTGTGTTGTTTAAAATAAAATAAATCAATAAATGTGTTGTTTCATTTGTGATAGATGGACCAAAAACTAATGTCATAAGATCTTTACCTGAAGTGATTTTGCAACCAGTGTTGGGTGGTTCTTTGGTTTTTGTGGTAAGCTTTGAGTTTGGTTTTTTCTAAAAGTCCCAGATTAAAATAATCTTGGGTTTAGTTTGGTTTTTGAAATTTTTAAAGAAAACCACCAGAAAGGACAAAGTTCTAGAATTTGAAAAAAAAAAAAAAGTGTTTTAGAATCAGAATCCAGAGTTTTAGAAATTGGAAGAAAGAACCAAGCTCAAACTCACACCTGAAAAACCTCCAAATCAATTTTTTACAGCTTCAAAACCAAGACTGGAGGCTGTTGTCTTCACAGGGAAGAAGTGCACAACACTGATAAATTCCTCAATCGGTTCTTTGATTTTACACAAAAGATTATGATAACCTAGTGTCAAACCTGGTTCTTAGATCTGCTGTGAACCACTGACCAAGGCGGGGTCCATATGCGCAGAGCCCCTTACCGACGCACCCACGAGTTTTTTCTTTCAAAAAATAAAATAGAAAAAGATGCCCAACACTGGTTTGAAGTTTGAAGTTTGAAAACCCCATCCGACAGTGAAACAAAAAAATTAATAAACAACAATGGGTTGTCGCTTGCAGTCCGTTCTCTCCAACTGCACGAGGCTCCTAACGAGCTCTGTCCGGCGCTGCTTTCGCTCTGACAGTGCAGCCCTGCGCAGAACTGCGTTGTTCTGCCGCAGGGTTTTTAAATTTTTGTCCTTTTTGACTTTATATCTGCAATAAATTGAAAACATAATAAAATTATTTCACTGATTTATGATATGCTAATGGTATGTAGTGCAACCCCTGCGGGGAAGGTCGTGTGTTCGATTCCTATGATACCTGAATTATATTGGCTTTGAATTGACAATAGGGAAATTGTGTTCTTCATCGTTTTGAAGAAATTGAAGAACATTGTAAACCGGGTTGCATGGTTTCTTGCAGAACTGTGCAAGGCCGAAAAAGGTGTGCAAAAAGACAAGCGAAACCAGCGTCGGACAGAGCTCGTGAGGGGTGTTTAGTGCCCCGCATTACTCACCATGGGTTTGAGCTCGTTGCCGTCGCCCCGTTAGAGGAGCAGCAGCAGCAGCAGGAATTGCCGGAAGAGAAGTCGAAGTAGAGGAGAACAAGGAGAACGAGCTGGAGCATTCATTAGTGCTGAATCCACGACTAGAAGAATAAGAAGCAGCAGCAGCCGAAGAAGAACAACAAGATGTTGTTGCAGCAGTTACGACGTGATCAGCTGTGTACTAGTAGTGTTGTTCAAGTGGTTGCAGCAGTTTTGTGTTTGGTGGCAGCTGCAGCTATAAGCTATGTGGAGGCGGCAGTGCAGTACTACGACTGGACAGTAGCTTACACCTATGCGTCTCCCGACTGCGTGGAGAAATTGGTGATGGCCGTCAATGGTCAAGTCCCGGGTCCTAGAATCGACGCCACAGAGGGTGACACTGTTGTGGTGAACCTCACCAATCTCTTGCCCACTGAAGGCGTTGTCATTCATTGGCATGGCATGCACCAGGTAAGAAAAGTTGTACTACTTCCTGCTGGCAGCTCATGTTACAAGCAGCTGCAAAGCTCCTCCTCCTCCTCCTCCTCAAGCTGAACTTACCGGCATTATTCAGGATTATACTGAATCTGCAGCTTCTCAAGTTTGCAGGATTTGTTAGAAGCAGCTGGCCGGTGGGATTTGCAGAAATCGAGAAACATAGCTCAAACTGCTGCTGCTCGCGGCTAATCGTGAACTGATGATCTTGTGATCCATTGCATTACATTGCTGCAGGTGGGAACTCCGTACTATGATGGTGCCGCGATCGTGTCGCAGTGCGCCATCAACTCTGGAGAGACTTTCATCTACTCTTTCATCGTCGATCGGGTAAGTCTTTCTTCTAGCATGCCTGCAACAGCTAGCAAGTGCTGCTTTCCTGCAAGTCTCATGAGGAAACTCAAGAGACACGAGAATATCATTGCATCGACAGCTGTGGAATTCGAAAAATCATGCTTACAAGCTGCTGCAAGCAAGTCTGATTGATAGCTGATCAGTAAGAACTCCTGCTGGGTATGCACGGTGCAATGTTGTTGCTGGGAATCACGATACATTAGGCAGGGACATATTTCTGGCATGGACATTTCGGAATGCAAAGAACCGCAGGGTTGTATGGGTCCATCATCGTGCAGTTGCCTGACAGTCAGAATGAGCCATTCCACTACGACGACGAGGCGTCCGTTCTTCTCAGCGACTGGTGGCACAAATCCATCTACGAGCAACAGCTGGGTCTCGACTCTATTCCTTTCAGATTCGTCGGCGAACCCCAGGTAGGTATACAAAAATCTTCGGGACCCATGTTCAGATTCTTCTTCTTCTTCATCGATTGTTTTGTGCCGGAAGGATGATTCAGCTGGTGCTAGAACATGATTGAGTCTGATGGGTGCTTTTTTCTCTTTCTTTTTGTTGATCGGACGTTGCTGCAGTCGCTGCTGATCGAAGGACGTGGCAAATACAACTGTGCACTGGACCCTGGCTCAGACGGAGCCTCGCCTAGTTGTCTCCCTTGCAATGCCAGCAACCCCGAGTGCGCATATCATGTGATTCCGGTGGAATATGGCAAGACTTACCGCTTGCGTATCGCAAGCATAACTTCACTGTCCTCGCTCAACTTCGTCCTCGAGGTAGGGTTCGCAGGTCAAGCAGAAGAAGATCGGCTTGAATTATCTTCATCAAGCTGCAGATTCACGGGATTGTACTGATCATGGGTTTCTTGTTTCTTCACTTCGCGTGTATGCTGCAGGGTCATAACTTGACGGTGGTGACCATTGATGGTCGCTACATCGAGCCAGTGGTTGTTGAGAATCTGGACATCTACAGTGGCCAATCTTACTCTGTTCTTTTCACCGCAGACCAGGACCAATCTCGCAACTACTGGGCGGGCATTAATGTGAGAGGCAGGGTTCCCAACACAACGACTGGACTCGCAGTTCTGCAGTACCTACCAAACTCCACAGACCTCCAGCTTCCCCCCTCGAAACCTCCCAGCAGTCCTGCTTGGGATGACTTCGACTATAGCCTAGCGCAAGCTCGCCTATACAAGGTCTTGCCCGGGTAAGTAGGTAAACTATGTTTCTTCTGTGCAGCAGCACGGCACTTGCTGGCTTGCTTTCCCCAGCTCAATCCATTGAACAATCTCCCAGGACTTTATGGTGCTCAACACGATTTGGGTTCTTACTAGAGCTGATCCAGAATAACCGGATTGCATTTGCTCCTACGTCGACCTAGGTTTTTGCAGAATCGACATAGCCGTGTAATGAATTGGGCTCCCAGATTCCGACCTCTAATTGGGGGGACTCTTATCATATTGTTCTTGCAGGTACGAGAAACCGGTGCCACAATCGGCTGGGCGAACGCTGATCTTGCTCAACACGCAGAACAAGATCGATGAGCATATCAAATGGGCGATTAACAACATATCGTTCAGGCTCCCACCGACTCCATTTCTGGCTGCTTTCAAGCTAAAACTGAAAGACGCCTTCAGTCCCATTGCACCTCCAGATCTGCCACCCAACAAACCGGACTTCGACATCTTTGCGCTACCCAACCCCAATGACCCTAGCGAGATCAATGCGAATTTCGGCAACAGCCCTTACGTCTTCAAGCTGGGCGAGATCGTGGACGTCATCGTCCAGAACGCCAATACCCTAAACCCTAACAACAGCGAGATTCACCCGTGGCATCTCCACGGCCACGATTTCTGGATCCTGGGATACGGCGAAGGCAAATTCGACCCGGCAAACTACACCCAGAGCTTCAACCTGGCGGATCCGCCTCTGCGCAACACTGTGGCCGTGTTTCCTTACGGCTGGGTTGCCATACGCTTCGTGGCTGATAACCCCGGCGTCTGGCCCTTCCATTGCCACATTGAAAGCCATTTCTACATGGGCATGGGTGTCATTTTTGCTGAAGGCGTCGACGAGCTTCCCAGCCTCCCCACTGAAACATTGGGCTGTGGTCTTACCAAGCCTCACCAATAGTTAGCTCACATGATCGAACCTTGCTGCAAATCAAGTCTCTGTCTTCAGGTAGTTAGTTTGTTGTTATTATTATTTTTAAGGGGATGGCACAAATGTAACCACTCCATTCTGCTAGACTAGATCATGATCAGAGCTTTGCTGAGTTGAGGTGCTACTGGATGTTAATACCATTCAGTGCTGCTGCATTTGTTTTGCTAGAGAGCCTTAACAAGAATGAAGCTAGGATACTAGCAAGCAGCAGCTCACACACATGAGAGTGACCATACGCGTGTTTGTTTTAGATCCTTGGCAATTTGAACAAAACCACGCTTCAAGATTTGACCCCTTTTGGATTATTAAATTAAATTATGTGGCATTTTCTCTTCTTTGATCCTGCACCAGCCATGTTTTTTTTGCAGGCTATATTATATACCTAAAAAGCTATATTAAAAAGTAAAAGTGGCAAAAACATTTGTTTTAAAAAGATTTTCAATAGCCTTAATTCGACCAAAATTTAAGAAAAATTGCCAGATTTCTAGACCTGTTTGAAGTAGGTAGCCAAAAATATAAAGGAACGTTTTAAAAATTTTACTTTCATATTTAGCTTATAGCCAAGTCTGCAATTATTAGTTACACATAGTTCTAGCTAGTTGTCAGAACATGGCAAGTTCCCTAACATTTTCTACTTACCTCTCAGACCTGTAGCCAAATTTGGCTAAAACCTCTTGTGAATGGCCATAAAGACTTGGGCCAATGTCCCCTTCACCTGACAAAGACTGCTCCACAAACTATTGATGACATTGAAAGATTGATGATCATGAATGTGCCCTTCAAAATTTAAAGACTCTCCGTAAGTTTGTCCTGCATGAAAACAAGAGACGTATGTTATGACCTTGTAATGGAAATATTAACCTCTAAATGTTTTATAAACGGAAAATGATTTTTTGAGGGATTTCAAATGAATGTGGGTGGTGAAAATTTAAGTATTTTTCAAATAAAAATTTGAGGGGCAAGTGCTTTCAGATGGTGTATTGATGATTAGGAATTTCCAAATAGATTTTGGGTGAACTTTGGATCAAATTGTTTCATGCATTGAACATCTAGCTACTTAGTTGCGCTTGGGATTGTATTAACGAGAACAGTGGAAATCATAGGTGGGAGTGAGGGGCCAACTCTCAAAACTCAACCCAAGAGGTCTATCATTGGGATCCCTTTGAAGTTGTTGCTCCTTTCAAAAGACTCTCACATTCCAAAAATTGGAATTTTCCATTCTTAGTTTTTCTTTTGGGGTGAACAAATTGAAATCCTTTGTAGAAAGAACTAGAACAATAAGAAGCCGGGGGAAGAACCAACCCTAGCCATAAAGAACCACAACACTACCAAATAACCTTACCACTCATAGAAAGATGATAACACCATCTAATTTTTCATCCATCTCATGCACAAACTGCATGATAGGGACACCAAACTTTGTCAAATTTTTCTCAAATCCTACCTTCATCATCTAGGTGTTTCTTAGTCAGCAGCATAGTTCACTACCACTTAAGCTACCATAATCAAGTAGACTCTCCCAAACCACTCTTTCAATCTTGGTTTTGTGCCATCTATTACCACTAGTGTGAACTCGGTGCATAATGCACCCGTCGAGCAAAAAAGTCCGGGCAGTTTAACTGACACAGAAAACAAAATCCATCAAAAAAAAAAAAAAAAAA
>Ga0116227_10006775_pt1 | contig 22926 bp, 7 predicted proteins | sample S1TSphgellanicum_FD_89693 | JGI IMG/M metagenome (GOLD analysis project Ga0116227, IMG submission 89693) | Host-associated microbial communities from peat moss isolated from Minnesota, USA - S1T2_Fb - Sphagnum magellanicum MG | ecosystem: Host-associated > Plants > Peat moss > Unclassified...
AAAAAATTATAATAATAATACAAAAATATTTTAACAATCCCATAACATTAGTTTTTTTTTTTTTTTTTGTTTGTGTTCCATACACCTTTGCTTCAATCTTTTACACATGTTCCACCTAACTTGTTTGAACAATGAAACAACACTTCAAAAAAAAAAAAAAATTGGACTAGAAAACAAAACAAAAAGTACAAAAAATTTATGCAAGTTTAATTTTAAGTCACAAAGTAACAAATGGATGGATAAACATAAAGATGCATGTCATTGAATATGCATACCCTAGTTCCTAGGCAAGTTCGCCACACAAGTGTAGAATACTTGATTTATTTTTAAATTTAAAACTTGCCATGCGGGTTTTTAATTTTGAACTTTGCACCATATAGCAAATTTACATATTAAACTATAACTCAACTTTAAAGTTCTTTTACTATCCTTGTGCTTAGTCTATTCACAATAATATGCTTATTTATACTAGGCAAGGGTTCAATTCCAAATTCTTGCAATCTAAATTTTTGAAATTTTCGACAACATGGTTAATGATTTTTCAAAAACTATGAATTTTTTTAAAAAATTAATTTATGCCAAAGTTGCCCATGTACTATGGTAATCAAGTTTTAACATGAAATGTGGTAACATGGGAGGACTCTTAAGGTGGGCCACACTTGGAGGTAGCCCATTTTTCCAATTTTTCTTTAATGTCTAAAAAAATGTCAGCTATCACCTTAAACTTAGCTACTCCCCATTTTTATCTATCTCCTATCTTTTTGTCTTTAACTTGTCCACACCTATGATGTTAGAGAAAGGGTTAGCTTACCTTTTTCACCTTTCGGCAAAATAGTGGCCTCACCTTCGTTATAATGTTACAAAGCTTTCCCATCACTACATACTAGACACCGCACATTTGCTTTGGTTAGCTGTTGTTATGACACTAGACACCTTGTCCATGTTTGTTGTTGCTATGATGCCAAATTTGCTAAGAGATGTAAAGGAACCTAGAAATTGAGCTTGCTTGCTACGTGAAAGGAGAATGCTACTACACCTGGAAAAACATTACTACATTTGGGAGAATGTTGCATTATTACCCAAGTGGCAAATTTTTGAGCACACATATGTCATTGGCGAAAGCACTAAGTTAGCATGAACTTATCTTGACATCTTTTGAGAAGTTAATTACCTTTTGATTTTTGAGAAAAAATCTAAGATCTTTGTAGATTTAGAGGTAGCAATTAGATTAGCTATCTCTAAGTTAACTTCCTTTGGCACATAGGCATCCAAGTAGGATTTGGAGGTAACTATCCCTACATGTGTGGACACAAGGTTAAATGTAACTTTTCTAGTTCTAACTTAACTGTGTTTTACCTCCAAGTGTGGTCTCACCCTTAATAGGTTGTGTTGTTAAGGGCAAAAACAAACATATCCTAGGGGGAAAAAGAATACTTGAAAGAAGGTCTTAAGCTATTTTTGACAACTTTGTATCATTGTATTTGATGTAACCAAACACGATTTGTTAAAAGTTTTGTTTGGAGGGTTGTGATGCCTATAGGTTGTTGATGTCAAAATTGCCTCATTGGCATGAAAAACCGATCACCTAAATAATGTTTGCTTTATAACACATGAATTATTAATCATTAGGTACTAGACACTAAACCTCACCTATACATACTAGAACATGATATGTAAATGAAATCTAAATATCAATAAAGGTATGATGGTGAAGTTTTAAACATGGATATTTATATTGGTAACTTGAATGGAGTTTATTAATGAACCTTGTCGGGCACAAATTAACTTAACCCCATTGTGCTAAAAGAAGAATTGTGAATGTATATATATTTCAATATATACTCATAAATATTTATTTGAATCATGTAATTGAATGTGTCGATGTTATAATGGTCATAAATTGGGCTCTTTCTAAATAGTTGGAAAGTTCTAAATAAACATTATAACATAGTGGGATTTGATTTGAACGTACATTGCATAATTATGATGTGATTGTACAAGATTTTGAGGCTAAAATGTCCAATTATATAGTTGCGAAATGATTAAAATGCCCTTATGATATTGACATTGGCCCAAGTATACTAAACCAATTGTAGAATCATCCATCCCAATACTATTATGATCAAAGTGGGTTTAACTTTAGAATCCTTATGGAACTTGAATGTGAAAAGGTCATTTTTAAAACATAAATTAATTTCCAAATATGCAAGTTATTAAATTGAATAACTTTTGCATCATTGGTCTACAAACTACAAAGTAAAAAATGTGCACACTACCTCATCGGAGGTTTTCCATTGATAACAAAAGCAAAACAAAGCTTCATGGTTTGGGAAAGTTATAGCCTAATCACATCTAAAACAAACAAACAAACAAACAAACACCTATCTTAATATATATGTTTAGATTGGTTATCTCTCATACCACAAACATTTTAAAATGACAATGTTCATTTCTTTGAAAATGGGAAGGGTTGTAAATGAAAATATTATTTATAATTTGTTTATAACTTTTAATCATTTGAGAATTATGGGTTCCAATTTTGATATCTTCAAGGTTCCAATTCCTCAGTGGTATAAAACTTCTAACATCAAGATTGTAGAAGACTAACATAATTTGACTCAAATGTCTTATTAAAGGATGAACAAAAGTTTAAGTTGATTCCAAATGGGTATTCATTAGTGAATTAGTCTAATACATAAACTTGCACTCTGTATCAAGGACCCTATCAAATTCATATGGCATGAAACAATACAAGCCTTAAATTAAAACCAACTTGGTAAGATATTGTGGCAATAAAGTTATCTGCAAAGTTAAGAAAACCCAAAAGTAGAACCTTAGGTTTCCTTAAAACTAAGTACAACACTCAAAATGTAGGATGAGACAATGCCAAAAAATATATAATAAATGAGAAAACTCTCAAGTTTCATCTTCAACTTACCTAGGATGGTTGAGTTTCCTTTTATTTCTTATGTTTTGTTTAAGCTTAGATATTTACCTAGGAGCTTACTTACCATGTTATGATCTTTATATAGCCTCCAAAATAGTCCCTCAAGTATCCCTTAACTTAAGAAGTTCCTAAGTAATTTCTTGGGTAAGCTATACATAGCCTCCTAAATAGTCTCGAGGTATTCCCTAACAAAGGTAAGGCCTAAGGTAGTCCCTAAATACCTCCCTAGTCAAACCCCTAGTTAGCCCTTAAATAGTTCCTTATATAATCTCATAAGTAACTTTTAGGTATCTCCTATTTTAGCCTCTTAAGTAGACCCTATGTAGCCTTCTAAATAGTCCATAGATAATCATGAAGATGGTCCTATGTAGCTCCCATTAAGCTTTTGATAGTCCTTATCCTAGGTAAATAACCCACAAATAGGTAGGTAGCCCATGTAGGCAGGTAGGCCTAAACTAGTCAACTTCATATTGGGTAGCCCCTAGTTTAATGTAAATAGACCATAATGTGGTTAAAAAAGTAAACTACAGCAATGACTTTTGAGGACTTCATCTTTAGTTTCGAGGGTGAGTCCTCCTCACTTTGCTAAACTTTATGAATAGCTCAAAAAGGGAGGACAAAAGTGAGGTTCAAAGTAAGGATTACTTTATGGATAAACTTTAATATTCAAGAACATAATATATACATGTGTGTTATACCAATTTCAATATCAAGTGTAAAATCAACCAAGTTTCACATACAAAGTGATCATGGTGATGAAGCTTAGGCTAGATAAAAATCATGTACATATATAAGAAATTCCAGGTACTAAAAGATCTAGAAAAGAGAAAATTCAAAATCAATCATATAAGTTCCAAACACTTTTTTTGGGGATTCATAAACAAATATTAAGCCTAAAGTTGTTGATCAGACCAGAACTAGCAGGACTAGGCCCTACACCAAATTGAATGGTTTTTGGCCCATCCTTTTTTCTAAATATGTGAAGTTTAAATAGAGTGTATATAGCACTTGGTACCCCATTGCTTTCCTCTTGGTACCATCGAATATCCACTGAGATTTTATTAAGTTTAGTATGTACCTATGTATGATACATACTATATACTATGGTTTTATGGTTGCATGTGATTTGTCCTAAATAGCAAACATGGGTCTCTAAACCTAAAATAAAACCTTGAAAAATAAGACCTTAAAAACAGGGAGGGGACTAGTTTTGTGTGAAGTAATATATTAGAACAAGAACCTCCCATTAAAATATTCATGTATTGGCTTCTTCCCAAGTCCACAAGATGTTCCAAGCTAAGTTGTTTGGGCAATGGGCATCATCTTCTCATCTGCATTTGATATATGATGCCACCACCACATATGACATCAGGCAACACTAGTACATGGATTTTACATGTAACTATATAGGGTAAAGAACAGCTTTTTCTACTCTTCCAGGCCCATGCTGAGAGAGATAGACTTGAGGTTGGGCCCCATAATCCAAGAAGAGCCTCAAAGCTGTTCCTTACCTTACTACATAAGGAACTTTTCAAATTTGATGGACCCTAGAAAAGTGGAAGATAGGAGAAACCTTTTTTGGGTCCTTCAAATTTAGAGTGAAATTCTGGCAGGGGAGGTGCATTCAAATACAAAGACCTGAAAGAAGAGGAAGTTCAACCAAAAGAAAACAAATGTAGTTTAAACCGTAAAAGCATCCAAAATTTGATTAGACCACATCAAACTTAATTAAACAAGGGGTGTGTCACACTGTGGCCTTGCCATTTACATTAAAGAGTATCTTAAGGCAAAAGAAGACTTATGGAAACTCAAATATTTCACCATGCAAAAATATAATCTTCAAAAAATCCTCTACAAGAAACCAAAATCCTTCAAGATATTATAACTATATAACTAATCTCAAGTTTCAACACAAGCCAAAATATCATCTTTCAAAAAATCCTCATATAAAAATAGACCTATTAGGTACCTATTACCTAGAGGCCAAAATCCCATAAGCTACTATATATTCTATAATGAATCTAAACACAATATCCTTGCCTTGGAAGGCAAGGCCAACAAAACACCCAACAAAGGGGGAACGATGAAACAAAGAGAGAGAGAACCCAAGTCCAAGCCAGAAGAGCAAAACCCAAAGTGGGTCACTATGGGGCATCCAAACAAATCATATTCCAAAAGGAACATGTGACATTGTCCCCACACCATGTGATATTGTCCCCTTATTATGCCCATCAGGTGAAGAACCGACTACATTTTTACCCTTTCAAGTTGACGGAGATAGCCCGAGGTTTTCTTTTCCTTTGGGGGAGGGGGTAATGGTTTTGGAATTTTTTAATGTTGATGTTCCCAATGTGTTCACATCATGCCCTGCATGTGTTCCCAATGTGTTCCTCGAGATGTTCCCAATGGCATCACACTTTTATCTCATACCCTTTGCCCAAAGTTGAATTTTCATGTGTTATCTATCTATGAAGGAATGTAGTTTGTTTGTTTTGTTTTGTACTTATGAGATCCACCGAAGGGGGATGCTTCAGATCATGTTCTTGGTCTCTTTGGAAAGCTCTTGCGGAGGAGGAGGGGTGCATCAGCTTGGTTTCATGGCGTTTGAATATTGAATGATTTCTTCATTGAAAACTTAATTTAATTGTAGCTGAAAATTTCAGAGGAATTGGAATGTGCCTTTGGAGTTGTTGGAAAGATCTTGATAAGCAGGATTTAATGGAGTTTATTTGGTAAGATTTGGGATTCAGAACGTGGGTTATCAAGAAGAAATGAGCTACTTACAAAGTTAACAAAATATAGAATTAAGTGGCTCCAAGTAAAATCTGTTGGAAGGTGCCCTCATTCTTACCTGGTGTAAATACATTTATACCATAGCCTAAGGTCAGTTTTCACATTGACAAAACGAATAATTTTTTTTCTTCAAAAAAATGAATTCTATTTCTAATTTTGCAATTAAATGTTTTTTCCATCATTTACTATAATATTGTGATATGAGTAGTGAAATTGTTTGGAGTGTATAGCCTTTGATGATTTTCAGCATGTCAACTTCATATGTTCACAAAATTTCATTTCACTATTTTGAGGATTATTTAATGACTAAACTAACCATAGGGTAAGGTATAGTCTTGTAAGGACTCTAGGTATAATACAAACAAAACTATATGAGAAAGTAGTCTACTCATTGCTCAATGTAAAAAATTGAGGTATTTGATCAATATGCACCAAAAGTAGATTCATTGAAATGAAAAATAGATTAATTTTTTTAGTACACTTCTTCTTGACTATTGTAAGTATCAATTTTTAATTTTAAAATAGATAATTATGGTTTTAAAAGATAGTTCTTTTGAGAAGGTCCCACACTTCTAGTGATAGTTTCTTGGATACGATTGCCCTATTACAAATTTTTTTGACTTGCCCAACATGATATGATGCTATGGGCAACTTTGTGCCACACTTATGTGAAAATTAGAGAATTGTTTTGCAATCCAATGTTTTCATCATTTTAAACCAACATTCCTAGTCATAGTCTCAAATTGTCCAAGACTTTTGTTTCCCAAAATGTTTGTTTTTAGGCCTCTTCTATATGGCCAACCTTGACCATCCATTACTCATTCATTTTTCACTCTTTTTTAATAATTCTTTTTCCACATGATTCACATGCATGCCTTCTATCCACCACAAAACTTGGGCTTCGCATTCTAGTGACATTGATAAAAATGTCATTAAATTAAAATGATTAATATATTAATCATTTAAAATATTAATCATTTAGTTTTTAAAATATAATTGTGAATGGAATTTCATATTAATTTAGTTGTAATTCTGATTTTTAATTAAAAATAAAAAATTTAATTATGATTTTAAATTTAGTGTTATCATTTATTACTACAAGGAATTTTCTCCATTCCAATTCATGTGTTTATGATTTGTGTTCAAATCAATCATGATTTTTGTGACTACAAATGCAATTATCTTATGTGGCATTTAATATAAAAAAATTTGTAATTACATAAACAATTACAATGTGATTTCAAGTTGTATATGCAATTTATACTTGTGACTAATGTTAACTTGAACGAAAATGAAGATGAAAAATACATTTATATCATTCATTTTTATGACATTCCAAAATAGATGAAAATATAGTTGTTTTAACGACTTGGAAAATGCTTCATATGCCATTGGACACCATGTCAAACATCTTTTCAACTTGATTTGCAACTTCAAATCTTAGTCACAAATGCACATGTAATTAAATGTGAAAACAAAAGTTTACCAATGAAATTGTTGGATTTAGTGGTTTAATTGTTGTCCATTAGCTTTTTTCAAAGAACCAACCATTAAATGTGTAGTAAGTTTTGATGGGTTTGTGAAACTTTCAAAGGACTCATGGCAATTGATGGTAGAAATAAGGTTATGTAGTAGATAACATGTATGTGGCTAAGTAATACATACACAAATAGAATAAAGTATGTTATATATAATGTCATTTTTTTAATATGATAAATCACCAAATTTTGTGGAATTGATGCTAGAATCTTGATTTTTTTTATTAAATAGATGCGTTAATAAGGACAATCAAATTAATTTTGTTAATTAAAAATTTACATTCCAAAGGTTTGGAAAGAAATATATGAAATGTGGATGCCAAAGAAAATGACATTATTTGATTTTTTAATAGGTTTTTGGTACTCCAAATAAAAGTATGTCATTCTACAATGTTTAAGTAGTCTTACATTCCTTTTTTGTTTATATTTGAACATAACATTCAAAATTTGTTCAATTGACTTGAATCATTCATTTATAACACACATTGGTTGAAAACATAAACATACATATTTCTCTTTCATTATGTAGCATTTTAAAACATCCATTTTGCTAGAGTCCTTAGTTTAGAACTTAGGACAAATGAGTGTCATTGTTTTTACTATGGTACCCAAATCATGATTGCACCTTAATTAAAGTAGGTTATGTAATTAATCTATAAAAAAGACATTAAGTAGGTAGGTAGTACCTAGTAAATAGCTAGTAAGTCATATGTATGTAGTTTAAGTAGTAGGTACTTTATCATATTAATATGTGGTTTTTTAAAATTAATTACTTAATTAGGTAGACAATGTAATTTGTTTATTAATAGGCTAGGTAGTAAGAGTAATTTATGACCCATTTATAAGCATTACATAGTGAATAATTATATATCATACATCTAAATTACATTTGTTGGTATAATTATGATTTATTATAAGCAAAATTGTATGATATAGTTTTTAAAATCAAATAGAGGTTTGAGATGTGAAAAAACATAATTTATTTGTAAATAAAATTTTTATCAAAATTTTAAGTAAAAATAAGATATTATATGTGTAAATGTAATAAAATTTATAGTTCTAAAAAATCAATTAATTACATGGCATTAATTAATATTTACATCAGAAACATTATGGTTAAAATAAAAGCTTTTATTATATTTCTATTATAATTTATGTATGATCCATTTATATATATTATATGTGAATAAATTATATATCCCACATTTAAATTAAAATGTATTAGTAAAATTATGATATATCAAAAATATATATATAGTGTAATTTTTAGAATCAAATGAAGGTTTAAGATATGAAAGATGTATTTTATTTATCCATTTGTAAATCATGTGATTGAATTTATTTTTTCCATGGAATGGTCATTGAAATTGTAATCAACAATGAGATTCAATTTTTTTTCCCTGATCATTTTATATTTTTAAGAGGAAAAAAATAAATTTGTGTACATTATTGAAAGAACTTTAAGTTTAAATTTTAATCTTGTCATTTAGACAAAATCTTAATAAAATAGATAAAAGATAAAAAATGATGGTTTGTGTAATGTTTTAAATGAAACATGGTAAACATAATGCACATTATTTATTATTTCGTCACAACAAATGGGGCAGCTTGGCGGTAAAGAAGTTAATTTACATCCTTGGGGTTCAAGGATCAATTCCCACAAATGACATGTGTTGTGTTCATCAATGGAATGTTTACTGAATATTTTTAACCTACATATCAAAATTAGGTTAGGTGTTTAGTAGGTGAGCTTATGTAATGACACATGTCAACATGGTATAGGTTGAATTTAATAAAATTAACAATAATATACAAATATTAAAAAATCGTATTTAAATATTTAATCAATAAATATTTATAAATAATGTGACTACATTGCTTAGTTGTAAATCGGTCGCAAAATGATGATGCCACGTAAGTTGGTGTGGATGAATGAAAAGTTCATATAAATTGCATCTTTATGTGATTGCCATTGTAACTTGGTCCCATGTATTGTTTTTTGTGACTAGAATTTTATGCTACTTGTCCAAAAACTAGGCCTTGTACCAAGTCACATGTGATAATTATGATTAAAAATTAGTCATTAATCCATTCATTTATTTGTATATTCCTTAAAATGTGTTAAAATTATGAACCCTATGAAAATGAATCAATATCAAATCCATTAAGGAATATATGGATATATATTGTGGTTTAATGGTTTACAATTCATTAAGACTAAACAAATTTTAATGTGAAATTTTGCATTTTTGTTAAAAAACTTTAGGAAAGGGAATATTTGGTTGCAAGATTCTTTTTTTTTTGAAAAAAATCTCCAAAAAAGTAGTTGTTTTGGGTTAGTGTAGTTATAATTTTTATTTCTAATTCTTGTAAATAGCTAGACTATAACAATGTTTTTTCTAAACAAGTTGTAGGAAGAGGTTGCATTTATTATTAGATTATTCTTGGGATTCTCATTAATGGCACTATAACATAAAATTGGAAAAGAAAACACTTGACATATTCTTTTCATACAAAACAAAATGTTGAAATTTAGGATAATGTTTTGGACAATTAACAATACAATGTCTAGGTCAAGAACTTTAATTATAATTTAGTTTTCATGTTTCAAAACAGAAATAATGTATTATTTAATGCACCATTAAACCTAAAAATGTAGTTGTTGATGAAAAGATGAAACACAAATGCATTTGAATGTGAATCATGCACTTTTAAATAACAAAATGCACAAAGGAATCTTAAGGTTTTCAAAACTTTGGTGTGATACATAATGATAATAGGTTGAGAAACATGTGATTTATGGGTAACATGCAACTAATTTAAACCAAAATATTAAACATTTGAACAATGTATAATTTGAAATCAAAAGCCAAACTTTGAACATGTTTCAACTACATAAAAAATGAAAAACATTATAATTAAATTAAAAACAATTGGGATGAATTTGCATGGTTTTTAAAGTCTTGCCCATTTCAATTTGCATCCAATTTGCAAGCTTTGATGTATCACTTTTTTTTCCTCTTAGTTTTTTATTGTTGTTATAATTTTTTTTTGTTTTTGCTTATTGTATTCATCTTCCCATCAATTTAATTCAAATAAAAATGCACATTAAATGAAAGTTATAACCCTTACAACATATTCATGGGATGTGAAAAGTACACATGATTTAATAGTTGATTCACAATATTTTCAAGGTTGTTTAAATATATTTGATTAATGTAATACAAAAAAACTTCAACACATGTCTATAGAATAATTATTGAATTTTGAATATTTCATGTCAAGAATAAAATAATATTCTAAACTATTCCAAGAGATTATGTATTTCCGTTCACAAATTTTTTGGAATTTTTTAAATAAATAATATAATTAGTGTAAAAAATGTTAAAATATTATGTTAATAAATAAAATGTTCATATAAAAATGACATCCATGTATGATCAATTATATTATAAACAATATTGAATTTTTTTTTAGTTGTTCATATTTCCATAAAGAAGAAGGATCACCAAATGAGTTAAAAAATATATACAAACCATTTGATTTCATTAAATTGTGTTTGTTTTGCGACAAAATTTTCATCTTCTATCCAGTTTTCTGCAATGTCAATAACAACTCAGAAAATATTCACAAATTTCACAAATATTTTAAATTCATATAATAGGAAATCAATAATTCTTATATTATAAGTTTATACGATTTATTATCAATCAATAACAAGGTCAAAGCACAATTGGGATACCAAAAAGGATATTTCTTTTTGTATCTAGTGGACCTTCTTATTTAAAACATGTTGTTGTAATTGAATGGCACATTCATATTCAAAGTTTGATTTTCTTCACGAATAGATACATTATTAAGGTATTATTCTATGCATACCATGTCAAATTTGAGCAAGTTTCAAGATTCCCACTAAATCCTTAAAAAAATTTAGGATTTTGTCTCCAGAAAAAAAAAAAGTTCAAGGACTCATAAGGAATGTTTAAACAAATGTTTTTGGCCCAAGATTCTTACCACAAACACCTTAGGTACCAATGCATACAAAATGTATGAATGTGACAAAAACCAAATGCCCTATTGCAACATAAAATGTTTCAAAACATGAAATTTCTAGGAATTTTGGGCCATTGATAGAACATGCCTCAAATTGGATAAATTTTATTATTCTTACTTTTATAAGTGAAAAAAATAGGTATTCATATGCCTATATAAAATTTAGAACAAATTGTGTTCATTTGACATAAGAAAAAAAAGGGAAATCTAAAATAGGTCATAAGAAAAATGAAGAAAAAACTGAATTTGAATCCTTATGAGTGAGTTTTTAGTGTCCTTGGGGAGGTACCCCAATCATGCTTTGACCCAAAATTTGTAATGAGGACAATGTTGGTCATCTACCCATATAATTAATAATGTTCAAAATTGAATTTTTAGTTAATAATGAATTGTCAAAAAATTAATGAAATATTTAATCCATTATGAATGATCACATGAAGGAGAAAAAAATGTGTTCATGCCCAAATAATATAAACAATTCATGACAAAAATGTTCCATAAAAAATCACAATTTATGTGAGAAAAACATAATTTTACACAATTTAATATCTTAATTATTCTAAGATATAATTTTAATTTACATTTAAAAGTCCAATTGGAATTTTTTTTTTGAAATGTTCCATAACCTTGAGACTATAATTGAAGGTTTCTATAACAAAAAATTGTATAAAATCATGAATTGTTTTCTAGAAAGGAAACACCTTTAGTGTGAAAGAATCCTGCCAAATTTATTTTATTTTACTTTTTGGAATAAATTGTCAAGGATAAAAAAACTATTTTCTTTATCATGCTTGGATTTTGGATGCTACCCATTACAAGAGGAGATGTGTTTTCCAAGACAAAAATGTAATGTAGTTAACACCATGCATTGATACACCAACACACTAACAAGTGCAAAAACACATTGATAAGTGCAAAACAAAAGTGAATAGACACACCAACACAAATGCACACTAGCACATGCAAAGACACATGCAAGAAAATAATCTTGCAAAATTAGCAAAAATTCATAAATATACCATTGAATTCAAATTCAACTATAGTTGTAATATTACAAAAATAATGTGTAAGGGGTTTTAAAGAAGGGATTTTTTGAAAATCACTAAAGCACATGTTTATTGTTGTTGCTTCATGATCATGTTTGATATTGGTTTGTTACCTTTCAAAGCTTCTTTTGCATCCACAATTTATAGTTGTAAAGAATGGAAAGGTTTCCAAAGTAGAGAAATTTGTGGGCTTCAAAATGTAAAAATGACATGAAAAATAAATAAATATTATTTTTATATAAATGAGGTGTCTTTTTTATTTATGATGTTTTGATGTGAAGTACATATGATTTATATTTTAACTAAGTCTATGTAATTATCATATTGTAAGCTTACATAAAATTATGTGATTTTTATGTATTAAACATGAACATTCATGTATGTCATTCAAAAATAATGTCTCATTGTTTGAATATTTAAGATATTGAATACATAACAAATATCATTTATTTTAACCATAACATAAAATTCATGCAATTTTTCTATGAACCTATGAAAATTTGATTTTGCATAGATTTTGTACAAACCTATGAAGCCTGGTAAGTTTGTGATGGTTACTTTGAATACATTGAAAAATTTCTAATAGATTTTTACAAATTGGTAAGGTATCATTTTATTGGAACTTATAAAACCTAAATTACTTATTAACCCATAGAAATAGGGTATTATGGTTGAACATTAATTAAGAGACCACTATCCATACCACATTTTGGGAATGTCCTTCACTTGTTACATGCTCAAAATGTACATAGTAATATTCAAAGGGCAAACATTAAACATGAGTAATGAACTAAATTTGCAATGCACCTTGATAATTAAGTTTGTGGGACTTCAATGACCCAACTTCAATTGTGAATTTTCTTGTTTATTAAGTTTTCCTTGGTTAATTGAACCTAGTTGGACCCCCCCTTTCAAGTGGACCCACTTGTTGTTTCATCTAACTCAACTGCCATAACCTTAACTTCATTTTATTCCCCCCAAGTTCAATTTTCTTGCTTGCCCGCCTTGCTAAATCTTGCCCCTTGATTCCCAATTGATTCCTAGCAATGTTCACATGCCCTTACCTCCCTTATGACACACAACAAAGTGATATTTGGTGGATGACAATGTTCCCATCAAGATCACATTTTCCTTGAAGCAAGATCATCTCCTTGACCTAACCTTCTCCCCATGGAATGTCCTTTCCTTGGGCCCCATCTTTGCCTCAAGCCCATCCCCTATTTGGTAGATTGCCATGTCCCCATCTTCTCCTTAGAACAAATTTTCACCTTAAGCCTACCTTATCCTTGGGGCCATTTTCCCACACAAAAAGACCATTTAACTTAACCAATGTCCATCTTTGGGGGCACATATTCTCCTTGAGAATTTTTTTTTTTCCCTAGGCCTTCCATCTTGCCAATAAAAAACCATTTAATTTAGTTAATGTCCATCCTCTGGGGCACATCTTCTCCCAAGGGAATAATTTTCCGTCAAGCCCATCTTCACCCAAAGGCAACATCTTCTCCCCATGCCACATTCTCTTCACAACCTCATTTTCTCCCCAAGGAACCATATTCTCCCCAAGCCCATCTTCAGCTTGGGGAAACATCTTATACTTGAACCACATCTTCTTTTCAGCCCCATTTTCTCCCTAGGTCCATCTTCACTTCAAGATAACATTTTGTCCCTAAAGAATTGTTTTTTTTTCAAGCCCCACCTTTCCCTAGGTCCACCTTCTCCTCAAGTACATATAATACTTGCATTCTTTTACTTTGAAAATGTTTAAAATTTTGCAGATCCTTTTTGGCTTATATCTTTTTGACTCCTCCTTTTCATTATTTATCACTTGGTGACGACCAAGTATTTAATTCAATTTCATTTTTCACTTTTGTGATCTACATAATATTCAAATTGTTGTAATCATTTTTTTATTTTGAAAACGATTAAAAATTTTCAAATCCATTTTGATGTATATCTTTTTGAATCCTCCTTTGACCACCAAATATTAATTTAATTTCAGTTTTTGCTTTTGTGATCTACACAATATTTAAATTAGCCTTCTTTGATGTGATTCTTACGATCACTACCAATAATGATATGCATTGAGCATGTTGACCACTGAGTTCAATTTGCAATTTCAAAATTGGTTGAACTATCCAAAGTGTTTTAAATTATTTTTGGATTTTTCTAAAGTCCAGAATTCATTAAAACCATGATATGAATTATAAAATCAAAAAGCTCTGAGCACTTTTTTTTCCAGAGTCATGGGCTATCATCTCAAAGAAAATTCGTAAACCTAAGCCACATTGGAGTTGATGTTTGTGAAACTAGCGTCGAAATTTGTCCATACAAACCGTCTGCAAGACCTGGTCTGAAACCATTAAAGCACAGGTCTAGATGATCTTGATCAATGAGGTGTAGAACAAGGGAGAAAGAGACCTAGGGCACCCTTGCAAAACTTGGTTGCAATATTTGGGGGCTCAAAGGGTTTTCAATGTTAAAGATGCAGGGTAGATCGGATTATCTGGTTTTCCAGGTCAAGAGTAAAATTAGGGAACTGAGAGTAGATATGACTCTCTGAACAAAACTTGGTGCAATGTTGGGGTGTTAGGGTTTTCAAAGTTAAGGGTTTTCGGCTTAGCAAAAGGGCTCCTCTCTCAAAGAGTCAGTTGAATGCAAGTATTATATGTACTTGTGAAACCAGAAAACTGCGTTACAAAGCAGTCTGAAAAGCATAAAACTTTTACAAAATTGTTGTAAGATTCAAATTGCTGAAGAAGTAGGTCAAGATTTAAAGGCCCTGATAATTGGATTTGGGGATCTAAGATGATGAAAGTTTTGGAAATAGCAGCACTGGAACAGCCTGTGTTGTAATTTTACACAAAGTTTTCATAGATCAACCAGAGCTACAGATTTGAAAAGTGTCTGGCATTTGACTAATTATCCATCCAGTCTACAGTATGAGGTTCTAGGTTTACAGCACCATCTGCTACCGCTAAAATCTGAGCAGATATTCGCTCTTTCCTTACCCGAACTACCAGGGTGAAACCACTTGAGCCCAAAACTCTAATGGGAGACCCTGAACCCTAAACCTTTAGTTAATACAAGTACAATGCAGCTCGCACAAAATTTGTGGGCTTTACAAAAGGATCACTGAAAGACAAAAAAATAATAATTTGAGCTCTAGTTCGGAATTTAGTGAAAGACTGAGGGGAGCAGAATCATGAAGAATGTCGCCCGAGGACACAGCCCCACATTATTTGCAACCAAAAAAAAAAGTGACCAAAAAACTAGACAATTTCATGAGAAACCACTGCGGCCCTAACTCCTATACCCTTATGGGAAACCACAACAGTCCTAAACCCTTGAGGGAAACCATGGTGGGCCTAAGCCCTTACGGAAAACCACAGTGGCCCTAAACCCCAAACCCTTATGGGAAACCACAGTGGCCCTAAACCCCAAACCCTTATGGGAAACCACAGCAGCCCTAAACCCCAAACCCTTAAGGAAACCACAGCAGCCCTAAACCCCAAACCCTTATGGGGAACCACAGCAGCCCTAAACCCTATACCCCTATTGGAAAGCATGGCAAGCTTAAACCCTAAAACCTTATGGGGAACCGCAGCAGACCTAAACCCTATACCAGATTATGGGAAACCATGGCGGCCCTAAACCCTTAATGGGAAACCCTAGACCCTGAATTAATGCATGAGATTCTTTGGAGGACGCAGCTAGCTAGCCGATATGGATCCAGACGGAAGCGCTGGGAGTGCCAAAGTTGATGATCGTGAAAAGGTAATAGCCTGCGGGACATATAACCGCATTTGGACAGCCGGCAACGGTGGCTGTATACTGGTTGGGAACAGCTACACTGGGAACAATAGTACCTGCCTGCAGTACGAGGCTGCGCTGGTTCTGCGAGAACGTGTGCGTTGTGAAAGAAGGAAAGTAGAGACGAAAGACAACAGCTGACGGCACCTGTCCCACTGTGAAGCTCACCTGGAAAGTGGTACCATATACCACTTCCGTCGGGAGGGTACCCTGCACAATCGTGGGTCGTCGCGGGTTGTAGGCGGCGTTGAGGTAATAGGGTCTGTACTTCTCGTAGCGAAGCTCGGTGGGGAAAGGAACTCCAGTGAAGACGTATCCTTCATTAGGGTTGCTCCCACCCACGAACACCTCACCACTAGGCAAAACAACTGCGGTAGAGTGGTAGAGCCTAGGAATGTTGGTGGGTCTCATCACTTGGAACTTGCGTGATGTCGGGTTGTAAAGCACTGGGGTTAACACCGGTGTCTTGGCATTTCCCCAACCTGCTGTCCCTTGCTGTGCACCATTGATGATGAGTATCTCTCCAGTGGGTAGAATCAACATGTCCCCCATCACTCGTGGCATGGGCATGAGTGACATCACCCATTGGGGAGCTGTGAGCTCAGTGACCACCAAACGCCCACATGATTGCAAAGCAGTGGTGAAGTTCCCGGCCTGGAAAGCTCCAACTGGTGCACCACCGCAAATCATGATCTCCGCCACCGTGAAACTATTAGCAGCTGATAAGGGTAGCATGACTGAAGATCCTGAGGACGGATAGTTGCGAGGACCGTCAGGGATCTGTGGGTAGGTGCGAACCACTTGACCCGTCTTGTAGTTGAGTAGGATCGAGTTTCTGTTGGCAAATATATAAAGGTTTCCATCTGGTAAGAGATGGGTGAATGGGTACAGATTGTTCTCTGCGCCAGCTTCGTCAGTCGCCGCCAAGAAAGGGAGCTTGATCGTCCCTTGGCCTGCAGCCCTGGGAACGAACTCGTAATTGAATTGGGCTCGACCGCCAACTATAATGATGGTCTGATCAGGCAGCAGTTGATCAGATGAATACCAGCGATTTACAGCTAACTGGTTCTGAAACTCAACCCAATTGTCAGTAGGTCCATCTCCTATTGTACGAACGGTACTCCCTCCATCGTTCCACCCGCCAGTCTGCTTCAATGTCCCATCTGAAAGGACGGCACCAGATGAGCACCATGTATCGGTGAGAATCTCTAAAGGCCGAACAAGGTTTGTGGCGAGATCCAGTTCGACCGAGTGCGCCCAGCAGTCCACTTTGAGAGCACGATCGTTCGGGTCGTTCCTGCAAGTACCGTCAGGTAACCTGATCTGCGAAGGACCGTAGTCGGTCCTGTCGAAGATGACAAGTTTGTTGGTGTGTAGCAGCACCGTATGCATTGCCGATACACCACCATTTGGCACTATGACTTGCCATGAATCCGGATAGCTCGCATTGTTGAACCTGATTAAAGAAAGAAACACCAATACGCACAAACTGAGCTTTTGTTTCGATAATATCCCCATTGCAAATGACATATCCAGTATAACTTTGCTTCTTGTCGACCCCTCACTACAACCAGCTGATCTTTGCAGAGCGATCACCAGTAGAGACACAGTAGTATAAGCATCAATCCACACCCCCACTAAACTTAGTAGACGACTACACTTAATATTCTATTACCCCTTTATCCCACGTACGTGCCTCATAAAATATACAAAGAAGAACCTCCCCTCGCACACTCTACTAGCTTCAAATCTCCAACATCAATCTCTCAAACCGGTTCCTCACAAACTTAGTTTATAAGTTAACACTCGCTTTGACACATTTCCATGTCTACCATTCGTGAAAGCACCCACACTATCTAGTCAATAGATCATTACAAAAGCGACAAGATGTAACGCTACGCTACTAGGGGGTTTTCCGTTCTTCACCAGAAGTGGAAGAAGCTGGCTGATCAAGATACCGATCCGCCCTTGAGAGGATGTTGTTCTCAAGCCTCGCGCTTCATCAGCTAGCTAGCTAGATGTCTGGTGTTGTTGTGTCGGTTATTTGATTGTTTGAATAACTGGCCATTCCGGTTCTTTAGTGTTTCCAGAATCAACGAACTGCCAGTCCCGGGCTTGACCTTTCTAATAAAAATTGAGAATCAGATAAACCACCGGGTCCAGTTGTTTCAGAAACATCAAAGAACTAGCAATTTTTATGAAAGAACTGGCAGTTCGAAAGGTGGGTCTTTGAGTTTTCGAATTTTTTTGAGAACCAATTAGGTTCTATATCAAAATAGGATTTTGTAATTTGTCTGAGCCTAGATGGGTAAGTGAGAATGTCATTTTTAAGAAACTTGATTGATTCTATTTCTTCCCTTTCTTCCAAATCTGATAAGTATATCTACAAACACCAACTCTGGACCCGCCCGCTATGAGTAGCAATAGGGTGACCAACCCAACCATCCCCAGTTGACAGCCGGCGGGTATGTGTAACAGATTTTAGTGGCCGCACAACACTTGTCTGGTCCTGTGTTCACAGGATTTCTCGTGCGCGCGCACGCATGCACGAGCTCTAGCTAAAGCTCGGAGGTTGGTGGACAGTGCAGTAAAAATTCGGAAGCTTTAAATGGGGTTTCGGCGTCCTGCCCTGGACTGCCGGGGCTGTGTTTGGACGTTTCTTGCAAATTGACGTGCCATAGCGCACTAGTAGCAATGGCCAGCTCAAGAAGACGCCGAATTAAGTCCCTCATTTTAGTTCTAACTGGCTCCGATCCCTTGTAAGTTATGGCCACTGGCAAGCTCAAACCAACATCAGTTAATGGAAATGCTCCATGAAGTTCCCAAAAACTGAATTCACACTTCACACGGCCAACACCTGGTCAACATTCCTCAAAATGTGGTGCACCAAATGAAAACTACCTTATTGTTCCCTGGTCTCGCCCTTTTCAGGCGTCTTGCCTTAATTAAGGGCTTAAGTGCACAGAGAGACGTTTCTATAAGTAAAGTGATTCTTTTTTGGAATTTTTGATTTGTAGCCAAAGTGGCAATCATCACCCCCAGGAAGATTTATGTGGCTATAAAACTAGATATAGGGTGAAATTTTTTTGACTATCTCTCTATGTTTTTGTCTAAACTCTGAAATATAGATATGTGGAGTTCTTTCTTTAAGGAAAAAAACTCACTTTGGGAGATTGAAATCCTCCAGATTCACTTCACTTTCAAATTTTCTTTTGGGTGGTTTTTTCCCACTTAAAAATAGGCTGGGACTCCCACTCCTGCAACTAATTTATTCTAATTGTGCACTGGACCTAAATTAACTTAGATGGGCCATTTTTAATTAGAAAAAGCAGTAGGACATACCATAATTAACGACCATGAAGAGGGTTCAGCAAAATCCTACTATACACAAAAGGCTGCTCTTCTGTTGGGTATTAAGCTTGGGTCAATTGTATGAGAAACAAGGAACATAATTATTTTGGTTGTCAATTTTTAGTTGAAAACTGATCATCAGTGATAACCCAGCTTTGGTATTAGTCCTCTATAATTGGTTTTTGTTTGGATGGGAGGAGGTTTGGATTTGGGAAGTACCTGAGAACAACTTATATGGTACTGTCCTTTCTTTGCTTTGTTCTGAAGATATTAAATCCAAAGCTATGGAAGGAAAGGGTCCCTATTGCAATCTCCATAATCCTGCTATATTATGAAAGAACCAAGAATTAAGTAGGTTATCTCAAATCATGACTTTGTGATATTTTCTATCCTCTAATGTCCCATCTGCTGGTGCCCTGGTGACCAAAAAGGAAACAAAAGTCAACAGAGAGACACTCAAGAATCCTTGATTTCTCCTGGAAAAATGGGGTGTATAATTATACTTTTTCAACTAGTCCTTACTACGTAGCACTAATGGTCACGTTCCTGGTGAGCTATTTTCTCTGCATGACTGTACAAATATCTTCCACGGGGGAAGACTTTTCCTTCTCCTCTGAGTTTTTTTCCTTATGGTAGTAACAAGGGTGGCTCTGATCATGTCAAAGCATGGAATAGCACAATGGAAAAGCATCCCTAACGTTTGCCATATGTGTGGATTAACACCTGTTGAGCATCCTTAGTAGCAATGGATAACTTGTGGGAAGTCCATAAACCCTAAACCCCGGGCCTTAACTGCCAACTGCAACTCCACTGTCCCCTGCAACTCCACTGTCCTGTGCAAAAGTTGCAAGTTTTTGGCTGAGAGAACCTGGCTTTCCAAGTTTTTCTCAAAAAATTCTGCAAAAGAGCCAATATTTGCCTCAAAACAATCAATGGTCCAAAGAGTTACAATACACAATTTAACACGAATGTGAGTTGATGACATTCGTTTATAAAAAGTATGATTGTGACAAATATTGTTCAATAAATAAGTTTCAACATAAAAAAAATGTAAATTGGGTGCAAATACATTCAAAGGAGCCCAAAAGTCCTGTTGGATAGTGATGAAACTTGTAAACTTTTTTACATGTGTTTTTGTTTTGATAATTTTAAAGTTACATTAATTATTTCAAGTTGTGCTAAATGACACATATGAGTTTGAAGAATTTAAATTAAAAATTCATCAAATTTAATTGGGTTCTAATTCTAGTAAGGACTCTTGAACTCGAAGAATAGTTGCATCAAAAGTAGTTAATTTTGCAGGGAGTAAGATTTTTAAAAAAATTAATAATTTTTTTTTAATGATCATTACTCACACTTGAAAAGAAAAGCACAATTAAAAAGTTATGAAATTTAAATTTTAGATTTTCAAAGTCTGGTTCAAAATCTCAAAATTTCAAAAGTACTTTGTCACATGCAAATGGGATGTAATGTACATGACATAAAACAAAGTGTAGATTACGTTATAAAAAACTAAAACCTAAAATAGTAAGCATATTTTGATATGATTCAAAATTATGATAATTTTTCAATACAAAATATAAAATCTAGCAAAATTTGTAATTTTTTTAATATTCATATTTATTTAACATTCACCAGCACAAAAATGTGATACACTAGAAAAAATATATGTATTTTTAATAACACATTGCAAAATATTTCATTCAAATTTTTGTAAAAATAAATTCTAAAAGTTATCTATTGAAGAAACATGACTGAAAATCTTCAGTCCACTCGAGAGAAGTAAAATAAAAATTTGCCAAAATGACGGACAAATATATAATGATAGGCAGGGCTAGGAAGTGTATGAAGAAACTCTTAAGGTTGGAACAAAGCAATCCCAATTCAAGCATTCTTCTGTTGTAAAGTTTGGTTGGTTTGTGACCAAACAATACGTCACCTCACTGGTGTGAACATAGCATGTTTTTTGTTTTATTAGCTGTCATTTTTGCAATTGGAATCTTTCCATTACTGTTGCAGACAATGCATGGGGAGGCTTTTCTCTTGGTCGGGGTGTTATGGAGTGTAAGAAAGAGGCGACGCGAATGATGGTGAAGAATGGAGCTGTATTGATGAGGGGAGGTGGAAAGAACAAGGGCGGGAAGAGGATAGAAGGTTGTGGTGGGGTGATGGCTGGGAGAGGGGAAGGGAAAAAGGTGGTAGACAGATAGAGAAGGGGATAGATAGGGGTGGATGTCTATTTTGGAAAGGAACTTGGTTAGTTGTTGAAATTTTTCCGCTACGCCAGTAACTTGGCCAAGTAGTTTTATAAAGGCACTTATGAAAGGTTGGTGCCAAGGTATGATGATGACTTGAGGGATTTGAGCCTTAGAATGGGGTGCAGATTGAGGAGAGTGAGTATCAGGGATGGGGGGCTTGGGTTGCAGTGCCTTGCATTTGTGTTGTTGGCTGTGGTCTAAGTGAGTACTAGAGACCCAGGGGGGAATCCTGAAGGTGGATAGAATGAGTGTATCGAATGAGAATGAAGAAAGGATTTGAGACGAGCAGTGCTGTTAATCATTTTGCATGAGAGTTAGTCTCTTTGAGTGGCACTAGCAAGCTTGGTATCAACTGTTTGGAGTCAGGTGTTTCAAAATGCATTTTGGACTCGAGGGTAATCAGGTCATAGGTCTTTAGTTAAGCAGAGTGAAGAAAAGTTGCATTATTGCATTTTGTGGGGGAACGGGTTAAAGGCTCAATGGATCGAGTGAGCACCGAGAGTTTTGACCTCAAAGGCTATACCTTAATAGGTGTTTGATCTTTGATGAACACACTGGAGCCAGAAGGCTTGTGCTTTCTAGAGACTCTCATGAAAGGCAAGGTGTAAGTTTTGAATTCGGTTATCCACTTTGCCGATTTGTGAGTGTATGAACTATTTTTGTTCAAAGATCAGTGAATGCATGTAGGAATATACTGTGATGAGAAGTGAGAAAGGGTCAGAGATTATGGTTTGTCTCATAAGATCAGAAGAGAGACAACTCTGCTTAGGCCCATACTGGTAGTCAGGTTTGTTGTTTCGTCTGATCACCCATTCTTTTGGTATCAGAGCTGGTTAAGATCTGGTAGCTTCAGTAGAACCGGTGGATGTCTAGATATAATGATAATTGAAGTATCATGTCTTCATCTAGTGCAGATGAGGTTGGTGGAGAAGAGTTGACATAAGAGATTCGTGAACAACGAATCGTCATTAGGTTCGATTATCCAAGGGGGCAGGATGGACCACAGAGAGGAGCGGTAGTCCTGTGTTTCCTGGGTTTTGGAGTAGTAACATTTGTAGGAATAGACCCAAATAAAGCCCGAGTTGGAGACATAGCAGTAGAAGTAGCTCATAGTGGCTTTTATACACGTG
>Ga0116227_10006776_pt1 | contig 22925 bp, 16 predicted proteins | sample S1TSphgellanicum_FD_89693 | JGI IMG/M metagenome (GOLD analysis project Ga0116227, IMG submission 89693) | Host-associated microbial communities from peat moss isolated from Minnesota, USA - S1T2_Fb - Sphagnum magellanicum MG | ecosystem: Host-associated > Plants > Peat moss > Unclassified...
CCCAACTCGACCCTCTACCCCTTTTTAGAGTTGGAAGCCGGGAACGTGCCTCCAAGTCTCAACTTTCCGCAACTTGACTTTGTGAAACCCTCAAGTGGGTTTCACCCCGTGACTTGGGAGCGCATCATAAAAGTAGAAGTGATGAACAAGCTTGAGAATCTAAACACATCTTTGCATGCCAAATTGCTTACCCCGATGCCATCTTTGGTGTTGTAGTCATTATTAAAGACAAAGTTCTTTACATCCAAAACCGAACAAAAAATTTCAATCAAGCTTGTGTGTTTATTCAATAAAATTTGAATTACATTGTTGAAGATTTTATAGCTTGAGCCTTTTCCAAAGTTGGCAACTTTCTCACATGATTGACAAGTGCTAATCATAACACACTTATTACAGAAAGCTATAATATCAAGAAAATATGACACCCCTTGCAAATGTTGGCCTCACATAATTATCACCTTCATCATTCAATTTCTATTTGAAGAATTGAACAACTAAGTTGCTAATTATGTTCCACATTTTATCATCTTGCCCACATAATCAATGTCAAAGTTATATTTTTGAAACAACAAATGCTCCAACAATGAAGATCAATTATAATGGGAAGACAATGTTTGATTTAAGATTTGGCAACAACCAAGACCTTGTGAACCCACATAAGGAGAAAAGGACAGTACATTTGGGTTCAATTTTTTTGTTGTGACATTCTTTCCAAACTTTTTTCGTAATTTGCAACATATGTTACACACAAATGTTAAACCCTAAATACACAATGAACATTTAAGGAGGTGAAAAAAAACCAACAAGTTTGATCTAACATTGCATGAGCCCTAAATAACATGAATAATAGAAAAACCTTGAACTTATTTGACCTACAACTATGATGTTTGTTTTCCTTGTTTCTTCATATCCAAGTATAACTTACCATGCTTACAGAGATGGAAACCTCTTTTGATCATCAACTTGCATGACTTGATGTTCTTTCCAATCTGTCCTGCAAATCTAAAGCACATAACATATGTTATACGCTTGAATAGATAAGAGTATGAATAAAAAAACACACCAAATAATTGCAAAACAACAAAGAAATCCTAGAATTTAATTGATCTTCATTTTCTGTCCATGTATGCATTTGGCAAGTCATTTCCAAGTTCCTTTTCTTTCATATGCCACTACTATCTAACTCCATTCAACAATCACTAAAAAGGCTGCAATAAGCACACCATGATTTTGGGACAACTAATTCGTAAGCAAAGATGAACAAGCACGAACTTGTGAAAAGGCAGTAAGTTTGAATGATTTTCAAGGCTCAAGTGGGAACCTATGTGCGAACTTCGATTTCAAGTTCATTCTAGAAGAGTTTGAAGGTCTAGCGGGAAGACATTTAGGATACCCCTATTTTGAACACCATTACCAAACCCTAATAAAACTACTTGTTTTGACGTCATGCTGTTAGGTGACTTACTATTCAAGTACACCATGCTTTATGGCCGAATTGAAAAAGTTACTAGTTTTAAGGATGCTTTTCCATTGGAAAATTAACACATGTTAAGGCCATAGAATAAAGCATTTATGCAAAATCTCACCATGAACCACCTTATATTCACTATGCTATGGACTTATGAAAAACAACTAATTTTTATTCTAGACAAAAGTCCATAACTCATTATTTTTAAATGATTTGCGCAAACTTGCACAAAATTGTTTATATTTTTCTTCAAATCAAGTCCATATCAAGTTTATGATTGAACCATTAACCCTAATTCAAGTCCAATAACTTAAATAAATTCTGTTGAATGACATATGATAATTTCAATTTCAAAAGTCCATAGTGTTTATTGTACTAGTCCATTTGCATAAAAATCAATTGAATTGAGTTCATGTTGAAGTTTATAATCTAAAAATGAGTCCTTGTTAATGAACTTTAACACATGTAATAACATGTCCCAATTGCGATGTACACAACTGAAGAAAAATGGACTCTGACAAGAAAAGTGGTCCACCCTACCATGCATTCACCCATGAAGGGTAATATAAGGAGATCAGGAACTTAATGGTGGTGTTAGTGGCACTTGATTTGAACAATGGCAAGCAAGTGATAACTAGGTTAGTTTAAAAAAAGTTGTTTGGTTTCTTGAATGGCAGAAGTGCGCCAATGATACCTATCTACTAACCCTAATGGCTAAAGCCTGCAAACCCTAACTTTTTGTGGCAAATGGCTGCTATGCCCTAACTTTTTTAGTAACCTACCTGCAAGTGTGAATGAAGCATTAGAGGATCAGAACCAATTTTATCCATCGCCATGTGGTTTCAAGCTTAAAGTGTTTACAATTATATCCACCACCTTGAAAGGCCTCTTGTGACCCTTGAATTCCAAAATGTTCCCAAATCTGCCCTAATTTTCCCAAGCAAACCCCCCATCTCCACCCTCAGATTTTCATTCAAAAATTACTTTAAAAAAGAAAGCTCTCAATCCATAAGAATTGTGAAAAAAAGCTTTTCTTTTTTTTCTATTTTTTTCCTCCCCAACATGCACCCTTGCAAAGCAGGAACTTTAGGCTTGAATTTACCTACGTTCTTCCCATAGCTCATTTCTGAGCCCCAACTCTGCCCCAAATTTTTATCTCAAATAAACCCCCCAATTCAGCACTATTTCATAGCCCAATTCAGACTTCCAACAGTCCTAAATCTGACCCAAAAAAACCCCATCCAAACATGTTGAAACTGGACCCCAGGTCCGATTCCGGTTACAGAAAATGTGAGAACAGAGGGCTGGTTCTGGGCTGGTTCTAACAACTGGAACCCTTTCATCCGGTTCTGGTTCCAGTGCTTCCAGATTTAGGGACGGTTCTGGGTACCTGAATATGGAACCGCTGGTTCCTACCTAAGGCTTTGGGTACCCCCCACAACACTGGTTAGAACCTGTGAGGCCTGGGTGTGGGCAATTTATTACCCTTCAACATTTTTTTAATGAAAAAAGAAGGGTGTTGAGGAAGCATCATCTAATGTGTCTTTCTTTTCTTTCTGTATGGATGAAATAATATTTTCATCTATTATGAATCTTTTCCATGTCAAGAATAACGTTTTAGTCTTCTTCATTATGGGAGCTTGGAAAAGGCTTCAAGCTTCCATGAAGTCTCATTGAATTCAACTAATGACTTTACTTTCTCAATTTCCAAAATGTTATAAGTGAATCAATCTTCCACTGAGCATAATAATTTTATTTCATTTCCAACCTCTCTATTTATAACTTGTGGTTGCTTACCATTACATACTTTTTCCAAGTTTTAAACTACCTTTTCCCTAAGTTCCCATAATAAGTTTATTTAGTTTTGTCACCAAATAATCTTTAAAATAGTGAAACGAAATTTTGTGAAAAATATGAAGCTGAGATATTGAAAACCATCATAATTATTGCAAGCTACAATCTGAATAATTTTGAATATATTCACTCTTTACATGACAATATCATAATAGATCGAAGGAGAACAATAAATCAACTTGAAAAAAAAAAATTCCTTTTTGGGAAAAAGTAATTATTCATTTTGTTTGTGGAATTTGACCCTTGGCTACAATACCTCTCCATGCGACTAAATAAACATGAATTGGTATTATGGCAAAAATGTATAGGCAATTGTATTTCAAATTCAGGTGGTTTAGAAGGATGAAAACAGCAATCAATCTCATCGAAGTCAAGTACTGAATTACAACACTATCAACCAAAATAACTGGATATTTTTGCGATTCTTACATTTGCTTTCTTGACCACCAATTTTTAATACTTTCATTTCTTTCTTCAACATAATATTGGCTAAAATCAGATCTATGCATGTACTTGTGAACTTGGGAAGGGGGGTGGGATAGGGACTCTTTTTTGAATCTACAAACTACATCAATAAAAATATAGAATCTCATATATTGATTGTTGGGTGAAAATTATAATTTAAATTAGTTCTATGATAAAATTATGTTTATTCTGAAAATCAAAGATATAATTCATATATGATATGTAATAATCTCAATATTTTTAAAATGCAAAAAAATGAAATATGAAAAAATAAAACTAGTTCAATTAGTCAGTTAGTAAGTGAAATAGTACTAATAATCAAATGTGCCAGAAGGTGAAATGAAGAATCTCTCCTTCCGTTGTTTGAAATGTTAAAATTTAAGGAAATCACAAAGAAAGGCAAAACTTTAAAATTGGCAGAAACCCAATAGCCTCTTGCTTCAAGTCAATTCACCATAGATATCGATATATAGGCCATGCCATACTAACTCATGCATCTTTCATGAACAACAAATTCTGAATCCTTTCAGGTGGATATTTGACACAAAGAAATCATTTTTGAAACCAAAATTACAAAAATATCACAAGTTGAAAAGTTATGGACTTCAAAGTGGTGAATGGTACCAGCATTATTGCAATGTTGTGTTATGTTGCGTTAATTGCAATTTCAAGTACTAAGAAGATATCCCCGAGAGTTGTAATGCCACCATATATCACTAGAATAATTGATCCAAAGTCCACACATATCTAGTGATTATGATTTGAGAGTTTTAGGAAGTACTTAATCCAAAGTACACAAATCTTGAGTGATTAATAGTAATTTGGGACATAGTTAACCAAAGTCCAAACATGCCTAGTGATCAAAGATTAGATTGTAAATTTAAATCATGTTTTCATTGTTGGTGGACCATTCAATAATTTTGGGTGGTAATAGCAACATGAAAGCTAAACCATGAAATGCCCAAACTATTATGAACCATCCATAATAAGTTTTGAAGTGCAATGCAATATCTACAAAGCATAGATCCACCTTCAACTGAGCTACATGATTAACATCATTTCTACAGTTCAGGATTGTCTCCTCCAAAAGCTTTGGGCAACTCTGAAACACATCCTTTTCTTCATTGACATCATCCATGGGCCTTGAAACAGACGTAAAAAATGTGTCTCCTCATTTATTGCACAAATTCAAACTCCCACCAACCATTCCAATTTACAAGACCTAAAATCATGTACATGCCCACCTGGTCTGGAGTCTGGACACTTGGTTTCCTACATTCAAGACTCCAAAACCCTGCAGCTATCAAATAGTAACAAAGTTGCACATTAGTAGTCAGAACCAAAATCCTGGAATATATTGAGCCCATGCAAATTATTTATTTGTGTGATCTAGAAGCACCAAAAGGGGCAACGAAATGAAGAAGTCAATTAAGAATTGGCCATGGGTAGCCTTTTTTCTTGAAGAATGTTTTTGCAAGTCTGAAAGGATCATACAACAAGGTCCATAAAACTTACTTCCTTCTGCCTCAGCCCTAAATATTGAACCTAAAATTTCACCTGCCATCATTTTCACAAGGGCCATCTTCAGCATGCTTTGTTGCTCGACCATTTTGCTTGCTGTAGTTTACAAAGGTGGAGAACTCTAGTGATGCAACTTCAGTCCCCAAGAAAAGAATCAGACTTCCAGAATTGCCACATGAACAGCTGATGCCACCAGATTTGAAGATATCTCCTGATGCAATTAGGAAAGTGGGATTAGGGTCAGGCCTTGTGATCAACAGAGTAGACACCATAGAAGCCTGCTCAACTCACAGGCTCCACTTCAAGTGTATTGCCTGATGGAGGAGTATGAGGGTGTGGTGATCCTATCTCCCCAATGCCAAACTCTGCATTTAGCCGCACCATTTCATCCCACATTGCATTTGAAGCTGTTGAAGAAAAAAGTCAAGGCTCTCAGCTGCCAGTAGAGCATCATACACACCAGACTCTTGATTAGTGCTCCAACACAGATAAGCTACACCCTGAACCACATCAACAAATATTTGCTAGCAGTGAGAGTGCATAAACTCAGCAATAGTAGAAGAGGCTTCTAAAACTAGTAGGCCCAAATTAGTAGCCTACAAATGGGAACATAATAGAATCACATTGGAAGAGGATACGGTCATTTTTCCAAATGTCAGTGATGCCAACACTTGCATCTGACAGAAACCAATAGTCTGTGTCCATCTGCAACAAAAGCCAACAACACTCTGGAAGTCAGTTGGATGACATCTTGAGCATGTATGTATAAAATCTAGACATAACCAGCTGAAATACCTCATTCCCAGACTGGTTATTCCTAAGAGCTTCACAAGCTTAACCAAAACCTGGTGAACAGATGGCAGACTTGAAGAAAAGATATCTCCTGAAAAACTTGCAAGGCATCATATTATTGAGGCTGATGAAGGAAACAGGTACTAACAGTTACTTCCACAGGTGTGATTTTCATGATTCCACATGCAGGGTCATTGCGAGGGCTGCTAGGTGTAGAACTGGGTGATGAAGTATCATGGTTGCCAAGAGGGCCCAACTCTGACATGCTCCGCCCCAGCTCTTGCATTATAGGAGTGCTTTCATGCTGATGAGACATGGCCATTCCAGATGGAGGTGTGTCAACTGGTGCATCATTTGCATTCATCTCCTCAAACTTTCCTTCAAACCGACTGCCACATCATCCATACCAAGAACCTTGCAGTAATCAGATATGACATCTGAGATTCACCATAATGCTATGCTTCCCATATGGGATCTTAAAAGAGAATAGAAAAAACTGATGTCTCATGATCATTGTAGAGCTGAAGGGCCATTGAAAGAAAGACCTGACTAGATAAACATCAATAGGTCCCTTGGTACTCCGAAGCAGAATCTGAAAACGACGATGTGGGTATTCAACGGCCTAGTTCCATCCCATCCCAATGAGTGAGCATGCAAAGAGCACAAACATTGCATTAAAATTATAGTGAGGCTAAGCCATAAAGCAACTGATGTGTCCATATTTGCTGAGAAGAATACTCCACCACTCAAAAGACTGTTAACAGATAGTGCAGAGAGGTAGATATCAGACAGGTGACCCAAATGCATCCAAATAATTGGAAGTACCTCATCAGGGTCAGGGACCTCAAGAGTGGTGCCATGTGGGGCTTTAATTGCAATCAAAGTCTCATTCTACATTGTCAGATGAAGACAGTTAGAAAGACAGTTATGGATACATGAGCATTGCAAGAACCGTGATTGCTGTAATACTGTAGTTTACACTCAAGCTAGTTTTTAGCAGTTGCAGCCACCCAGAAATCCATATCAACTTCAGTGCACAACATAGGCATCACAGAACAGGACTGCTGACCTGAAAGCATGACAGGCTTTTAATGTCCTCATCAGTTACATAGAGCCATCTGTAAGCATATAGAAAGGTCAAAGAATATTACAATCACACAGACATAGAAACATATATATTGACCTAAAAATGATCTATAAACAAAACAAGTGGCCCATAACCAAAAGAGACCACAGGAAACTGGGGAAAGAGACTAACTGCTTGTTCTTCTCATTTTCACTTAGAGTTCGCAATCTCTCCCTCATTTCTCTGCTCCCCAGGACCCACACAAGGGAATGTAAGCTTCACATCCACTTTCAGCAAGACTCTGGCAAGAAGTCTAGACAAGAAGCACATTCCAACCAGCTTTTGGAACATGCACGAGTATCAAGGGGTCAGGAACATGCAGAGTCAAAATCAAACTAATCCGCCTGCAAGATTACCTGATCCTCTCATCAAGGCTTTGCTCCACCATGTGCAGCTTCTCCACCTCAGCCTACACAGAACTCTGAAGACATGAGTTCATAGTTCCATTGGGGGATTGGTCTTGTAATTTATGGATATAGGACACAGTGGCAAAGACAGCAGCACATGCCACAGATTGGATGTTTCCCATCACTTTATTGTACCTGAAGTGCTGCTTCATCATCTTTTGCAGCCTCTGGTTTTGCCACAGCAAGACCCCTGCTTGAAAAACACCAGAACAGCATTGGTGAATAAGACAATCAGACATCTTCACATACCATTTGAGAACTTCCTATGAAACCCTGATGAATCCACCATGCATCCACACACAGCACAAGTGTTTGCCTTTTGGAACAGAGAGAACTTACTTCCATTGTATTCGGTTCTTCAATTTCTTCTCAATCAACCCAACTCCCTCAAGCACATTAGTGATGTCATAAATTCGGCGTTTCTGTACCTTGAGTCATTCCAACATGAAAGCTGTCATTGTCAAAAGAAAACTCTCTGCACCTGGAGTGGGGCAATCACTACCACTCCTGAAACTTTGAGGGATTTTCCTGACAGCTTAGCAACCTGAGCTTGGGAGGAGTCTCTTGAGAGAGTTACAGACAACAACAAACATTGCAATTCATAAGTGAAGGGTTAGGTACCAACATGCAAGGTGTCTGCTGCTTTGTTGAGATCTAAGACCCCATCCTCTGCTTGCTTGATTAGGTTGACAAACTTCTTTGTTAGAAGTCCTGAGATTGACACAAAGGTGTAATCAGTTGCAGAAAGGGGCCTTCTTCATGCAATCTTGTTGCACCGGACATGCTCACCACGTATACAATGTAAACCACAATATATGTGCAGGACTTTACCTAAGGAGCTGTCATATCGACAAGTGCTGGTTGGAGTTGGTGCACTAGCTGGTGAACCTGGTAGTTGCAGCAAACATTGACACACTGAGATACTGTAAGCCCTTGATAATTTGGCAGCAAGAAAGGCAAATTTTCTTCCAGTGAAGCAGCAGCAGCAGCAGAATCAAGGTCATCTTAGAACCTGCAGATGTTGGCTGCAGGGAGTGCTACTAAACTGGCCAACTACTAAGCTGTTGAAACCTGCTACTAGCCCTGTGGCATTTGCAATGGACTTATGTAACATCCAAAACACGTAAGTCTAGATGGAAAAACTCCCAGTGTTAGTGAATGCAAAATCTGATGGAAGATAAAGAACTTGGATAAAACGTTCACAATAAACTTCTGACAGCAAGACATAGGCTTGATGCCTAGCAAGTGATTCAAGGCTAAGGTTGCTTACCTATGGCAGAGGCGCCAGGGGTGAGAGGCCCGTTCTTCAACTGCTTGGTTGACTTTGATCGGCTCCCTCTCCTTGCAGTTGGAGTGGGGCCTGGACTGGCATCGGCACTTGAGAATCCATTCCAGCCATTCATCGCCATCTCATGCATGCTCGCTACCTTCTTCTCTATGTGTGCTTCATCTGCTGTCGAGCCCACAATAAGGCGCAGCGTGCATTGAAACAGAATTGTATGCGCGATCCGCAGCTTCAAGCTTCTGGAATAAGTAGGCCAGGTTGCTTGGACTAACACAGCCCTGACAACATGCTATCCTACAAGAAGAAGAAGGCAAACAGCAGCACTTCGAGGGATTGTGGACTTAAAATTACGTTATGCTGATGGATGCACATTTCGAATCGCTCCGCGGCAGGCACATGCAAAGGAGCGATTGCTCATACGGCGTGCTTGCATAGGTCCTCTCATGCGCTCAACGCTGCTGAAAGCAGCAAGTGCAAAGAACTGGCCCTAGATATACACACTGCCTCAATGACAGAGAACAAAATGTCGCAAACAACGAGAACGAAAGTCGATCTATTGCATCTAGTTCGAACAAGAATCCAAGGCAGCAGTAGAAGGCAAAAACGCAGGGGGTAGAATATGCGTGTGTGTATGCCCCCGCTACACTGAGAAACAATCAGGGATATGTTGCAGATAATATGTTTAGTCTCAAGAAGCAATCTAACTGATAAACAAATCGAGAAAGATGATTGAAGAATCGACAGGAGAAAGCTCGACGAAGGGGGAAACAAGCTTACGTCCTGCAAACATAGGCACGGAGGCAGACCACAAAGAGGAGCACGGCACGCCGGGGCCTGGGAAGCACTACTGCAACGATAACGACAAAATACTAGCCGACTGCAGTGCCTAGATACAAATCAAGAACACAGAAGAGGAAAGTGCACAACAACAAAAGACAAACAACACCGGAAACCAAGACGTCCGCCTCAATGAACACACAGGAGGAGTCGACCAAAAGCAACAACTTCTTAAGAGAATAAAGAAAGGATGCAACCAGGCAAAGCAGGTAGCAGCAGCATCTGCTTCACCTGCAACTGGATACGGAATCAAAAAGGAAGTGTCACAAAACCAGAAAGAGACACAAACAGAACAACACGGGAGAAAGAAAACCAGATTAGGCTATAGTTTTTTTTGTTTTCCCGCAAAATAGATGATACAACGCACAAAACAGCGGAAAGACCACAACTTTCCAAGGCATGTGAAACTCCGGGCTTGCGATAAACCAGATCGTCGAACCCCCCCGGTTGGAATCCTGCGACACGAGACAGAGAGCGCCACTCGCGGTTGGGCCGGAAACACGGAAAGGCTTGGCGACGAGGAGGAGGGGCAGGGTGGGGGATGCTTTGCGGCTATGGCGGAAACCCCATGTTTAACCGGGTCAGGCTCGTCGGGTGGGCAGGGACTCAGCTACGGATGTGGCCTCGGAATGCAGACGACTGTCGCGACCCGCGATGGCATACCCGTCGTATCTCCGGGTCTTCTCGTTTGAATACTTCTCTCGCGCCTTCGTCTGTTTCCTCATCTGCGCGCCACCATCCACGTCCCAATCCACGTCCCGATTCAGCTCTCAATCCACGTCCTGATCCGTCTCACCTCTACTGTCCAGGTGTTGAAATGAGGTCCGGAAGAGAGGGCGAGCGGAGGGGAGAAGACGACGGCGATGGTGCACGCGACGAAGCGGAAGGGGAAAGGCAAAAGAAAAAAAAAAGAAAAAAGGGTGGGGAATTGTGCAACGATTCTGGCAGGGAACTCGGGGAATCGAAAGCTGTGTTTGATCCTCGTGCTGTGTAAAAATCTCGGGAGTTTTTTCACCTCTGCTGATTCGGATTCTTGGAATGAAAATCGGGCGAAAGCCTGTTGTGCAGCAGGGTTGCAGACTCCAGAGGTTCACAAGGATGCAGAAGACGAGAGGGGGGCGGGTCTCAGAGACTGTATCGAAGTAGGTCAGGAGAGGAGATGTGCGTGGTCACACACAGGTAGTATAAGTGTACGCGAGGAGATGGGGATGCCGAGATTGTATAGGAGCAGGGGCAAGAATAAGATGGATCAGGTACAAGGTATCTCTCTGACCCCTTTCTCTCCATTTTGGTTGTCAAAAGAGGTTATTGAATTAAGATGTTCTCTTCATTCACTTCCCGTCAACAAGTATGAACTGTGTGGAAAGACCTGTTGCAATTTTTTTAGTGTATTTGAACGGCATTTCTACACTGAAATTTGACTTGTGAGAAATCACAAGGGATTTTGTTTTAAGGAGTATCTTCCATTTTTTCCATTGGGATGTTTCGTTTTTCTTGTCCATGTTAAGTTCAAGAAATGTTTTTACAAGTCTTTAAGTTGGGTGAAAGGCCACTACTAGAAGCAAGTGTACGCTTACCTATTACGTTAGGAGGGCCTTTCTCCTAGTAATGCCTTGAACCTCAAGCCTTACCCTACGCATAAATCTCTTTTCTCCCTTTTTGAAGAGAAGTGCAAGCTTAAGAGGCCACGAGCTTCTCTTTTGAAACTTCATTTTTGAAGAGAGGTGCAAGCTTAAGAAGCCAAAAGCTTCTTTTTAGAGACTTCATTTTTGAAGAGAAGTGCAAGCTTAAGCGGCTAGAAGCTTCTCTTTAAAGACTTCGTTTTTGAAAAGAAGTGCAAGCTTAAAAGGCTAGAATCTTTTCTTTAAAGAGGAGAGAGCTTCAATGCAACAAGCTTGAAGGTGGGGATGATGGATAGTTATCATTCATTGGAAGCCTTTCACGACTTGGTTATGTGTGAACTCCATTTGAGTTGATAGTGGGTTTCACCTTGGCAACTTGAGGTCTTCTAAGTAGGACTCAAGTCTTCTAAGTAGGACAAGCCTTAGGTGAATAAGCACCTACTTTTGTTACCATGGTAAAATTCCCAATTTTGTTTAAATTGTTATTAAGTATTATAAACCTCCCACTTTTAGACTAAATTGAGGTTTCTTAGTGCAAATCCAACATTTGTTTTGTTTATTATGGCCATTAAGAAGCCTCCATTAAAGCGTGAACGTATTAATGAGGTGTTGGTTCAACTTGGCTCATAAAACAATATGTGATAAATGGGTCAAGAGATGAATTGAAATGGTTAATACCTTCACAAGGTAGGGACTTGTGGGTTGCTTATAAGTAAGTTATTCAAAACAACGAAATTAACTAGTGTTAGTTATGAACGATGAATCAAATGAAAAACTATTTCTTGTTCATTCAAGTACCTTGTTTATTGCATTTGCACCCTCACTCAATAATTAGGTGAACCTTACATTGAACATAATTATATTTCATAAACTTTTTAAAAATGTTACAAGTTTATTTAACTTTTGTGAATCACACATAAGATGAAATGCAAGTGATTCAAAGTTAAATTGACAACACTTAATTTATGGGGTTTTAAGTTTTTTTTCAAGCCTTTTTATTTTCATGTATCGTTATACCTAAATATATTTGGCATAAATTAAATTATTTTTGTTTTGTGAAATTTTTGAAAAATTATTTAATAATAGTGTTGAAATTTTAATAAAATAAAAAATTCAATTGTTAGGTTTGAATTGCATACCTTCAAGTACTAAGACTTAGCATTAAAACAATTTGGACACATTAGATTGTTCAAGAACCTTTAAAAGAGATTGTTTATTATTTTATATATATCCATTACTTGTTGAAAATTTCAAAATTAAAAATAAAGTGTCCAAGTTAAAATTTAAAATTCAATTCATTACTTGACAATTTGTTGTCAAAATTGTTCAAATATTGTGATATTCATCATTTCTTGCCTTTTTGTCCATTCTTCATGTGTTTTTACATTTTTCACCATTTAATCTTGTACTACTTCATAAGATCAAATTTATATAATACAATTGTGTCAAACACATTGGGTTAAACTTCATGTTTACATGTCATATTTCAATTTTCACCATTTTGGAGATTTATGTTTTTTATAATATTGTCAACATGTGGTTAATATGATCATGAAGTTTAATGTTTTTAAACATCATATATGAGAATACAAATTTGTGATGAAAAATAGATTGAAACACTTATTAAAATTTAAAGTATCAATATTAAAGTTTTCAATTTGTATTTGGACTTTTATAACTTTTCTTATGGAGTGTGATGTGAGAGATTAATACAAGGGTCAACAATTCCACATTATTTGACATTTGTCTATAAAACACACTTTAGGAAAATATGCACTATTTCATTTATTTCCTTTCAAAATTACAAAATGTTGAATCATAGAATATCATATACATGTTTTTCCCCATTAATCAAATAATTAAGATATTTTTGTATTTCATTTGCATAAATGTTAAAATTTACAACATTAATTATTTTTTATTAATGGTTTTTTAAATTCATTATAAAAAGAATATATAATCATTTGTAACATTTGATTAATTTTGGTCAATTCAAGGTGAGTAGTTGTTTTCCTTTTCCCGAAATTCAAATCAAATTTTCAAATAATTGATTTAACAATTTAAAACAATTATTAAAACACATATTGCAAATAACCACCTAAGAAACTTATATTGAATTTTATATTATAAACATTTTTATTAGACATGTCCAAATTATATAAGGATTCATCACAATTTTGAAAGAAATATAAGTTTTCTTGTGATTTTATTATTGCATTCGTGGTCAAAGATATGGCAATATAAACCTTATTGGACCATAAATCAACCCAATGTAAAAAATTGAATGATGAGAAAAAAAATTACATACAAAAAAAGAAACAATGATTTCAATTCAATTTTTTAAAAAACCTTAATATATATTTTTAAATTTTAGTTGAAAATTGAAAACATGTCCAAATCAAATAACTTTTCAAACGTGTAATATGGGTTTACATAATTGGCATGCATTAACAGAATAAAGAAATTCAATATTCATGACACATTCAAAATTTTATATTTCAATGTCATAATAATTGAATTTGATTATTATGTGCATTAAGGTACCTTTTGAAACAATTAATCATCTTTAAATGGACAAAATGAATTGTATGTAATCATATATCTTGAGTAATCTAAAATGTTAAAAAGTCAAGTCCAATTCTCAGCTTAACAAAAATTAAATAAAATTAAATAAGGAAAAAAATTGAACTCAAAACCTTATTGCATGCACAAATCATTTTTTAAACTAAAATAATATTCTCTTTTTTGCACATGATTAAATGTGATTGAATGATAAAAATTCTTGATCTTTTGTTTTATCAAAATATTTTCAATTCTCCAAATTATTATCATTATTTTTAACATCAATGGTAATTTTTAAAAAATTAACATTCAAAATTGGATAAAAACATTGTTATAAAAAATATTTTCTCTTACATTATGTGTAACAAAATGAACATTAAACCCATTTCAAAACTACACTAGATTTCAAAATTTCTTGAAATCAACAATTAAATATTTTATAAAATAAAATTTTAATTGAAAAAAACTATATCAATAGTTTTTTAGGCAATTTCTTTACAAAATTACATAATTTTATGTTTAATTAAAAATGAAAGGTCAAAATCATGATTAAATAATTGAATAAAAGTAAATAAATTAGGGTATAATAAATTTGATATGTTACAAATTTATTTCAACATTATGTTACAATTATTATATCATAATTGTGATTGTGTGATTTTCTATTTTACGTAATATAACATTGTGTTGTGAAGTTTAATCAAATTCTTATTTCAATTTTTTTCATTTGCTAGTAACCTTTCAAACAAGTAAATTTACATCATCATGTTAACGTAAAAACAAATTAAACATTTCTTTTTACATTAATGTGTTATAGGATTGAAAAATGAAATCAAATACCAATTATAATGTTTTTCATTTTTTAATGTACATAATATTTTACCTATAGAACATAAATTGCAGAATTTCTTTAGTTTTGAAACATTGAAAACATTTGTGACATTATTACATTCATCTTTGTGATCAAATATTTAAAAATATTTAATACATAATGAATTTTTTTTATTAATGTGTAATGAATAATAAAATTAACCAAATTTAAGATATGAATATATGCATATTTGGATTTAAATGTATAAATAAATAACATTAGTTTGTACAACATGGATAACAAAAATTACGTACAAATTAATACAAATAAGCATTTTAAATTCACCTTGATAATAAGTTAAACAAAAGATTAATAATAAAAATGAATATTAATTTTTGAAAAAATAAATATTACTTTGTTGAAAAAACATGATTAATTATACAACCTATGGACATGGGATGTTCAAAAGTTTATAATAAAATAAAAATTCCTTACTACTATATTGACATTAAAAAATCATTTAGTTACATATATATATTATTCATGCATTATGAGCAAAATGGGTAAAATTAAAAATTATTTTGGCCCAAAACCCTTTCCCCTTACATGTAATTCAAGATTGTCTGTGTAAGGGGAATATTAATCAAAAATTTATAAAATCAATAGCATAATTAATAACTAAATCTAATCTAAATTATTTAAGCATAGTTAATTATGCCACTTAACATGACTAATAACCTATCTAAGTTATGTTTATAGAAGTAAATAGTAAAGTGATTAAGTAGGCTTAAAAAAATATAAGATTCAAAAAATGATTAATAAATTGGATTTGGATTTATAAGATATTTTGTAATTCAAACAAATTTTACATTTATTTACCCAAATATATATAATCCATGCATTATGAACATATTGTGGGAGGTAAAAAAATTTAAACCTAACCACTTTTCCCATTATGAAAAGTTTTTAAATTTTACATTGAAAGTTTGTTTTCTTTTGTAGTTAAAAGTTATTTTGGAAAGGAAATATTAATTAAATTTTTTTTGCTTTCTCTTCTCAAATGAACATTGTTTAATTTTTTTACTTTTCAATTAACACCTTGATTTTATTTTATGAATTTTTTGATATATATGGGATTGAAAAATATAATAAATGTAACTACCTATATATTTAACATAATTAAATAAGATAGCATAACCAAACATATATATACTTAACCTACATATATATATTTACATGTGGTATAGTCATTATGTTGTACAATTAATATATATTTAATGTAAAGTTGATAAAAAAATTATAATACTTATAAAAGCAATTAAGTTTTCATCCATTAATGTTTACAAAATGAAAATGAATGATAAAGTTCATTTTTAAAACTTTTTTAATAAGAAAATTCCATTTGCGAATTTGACATTAAACCTTAAATTAAAATTATGAAAATAATTAGATGTTCAAATTGTGATGAAAAATATTTTACAAACGAACTTATAGGCTAAAGTCATTCTCAACTAATAGAACATCAAAATGAGTTTTTTCATTCAAATTAAAATAAATTAAAATATGTACATTGATCAAAATAAATGTGTGAATTAATCTTTCACAAGCTTGAGGTTTTTTATATACATGTTTTTTTAACATCCAAATATCATTAATAATTCATTATAATTCCTTCAAATTTGAATTGACATTTTTTTGAAATCAATCAACATTTACATATAAATTTTCTAAAACTTTGTGATGAAAAACATCATACAAAATTATCTTAATGAATGGCACACATTTTTTATTCAATGAACATTGTTTATCTACCACATGGTTCCCCATGTGATTTCATATAAAATAATCAAAAGGAAACAAAATCACATGGTGCACACGACTTCTACATAAATTAATATGTGAAAGTCAATACACCATGACCAAATTATGAAATCCTACCACTCAATTTTACCCCTTTAAACAATGACCTAAGTAATTGTGTAATTACATCAAGTTACAGATCAAGTTACATGATCATCATTAATAGGATTCAAATTTTGAACAAATATGGAAGACATACATTTAATATGTCTCCCAAAATTTCAACAAGTTTGGAGTTGTTGAAAGGGGATTGTAAGTCATTTTGTATTCAAATCTCAATTCAGATGTTTTGAAAAAATAGCAAAATCTTTCATTTTATGAAGTCAAACGAATTGAAAATTTGAGAAATGATATTAGACATAATTTTTCACATTTCACCAAATTTTCATATTGATCTAAGTTTACATGTGAGTGCTGTAATTTTGCAAAGTTGGCAGTGATATAAAATTTACATTGAGAAGATATTAAAACAAATTTTTGGATTGAAAAAAATATAACTTGAGGGAAGGAGTTGAAAATTTGAAAATTGTGGAACGCAAAAACATTATCAAAACCTTCATACAAAAATTTAGTATGTAATCATAAACTTAGCACCATACAAAATATTATATGAAATATGTTCATATATTTCAAACCTATGTACTTCAAACCTATGTATAGAACCTCATTTAATGTTCAAAACATATGTTTCTAAATAAAGTACATTTTGTTCAACCTCAACCTTAATTATAACCCGATAAACTTAAGAAAAAAAACCTTAACCTTCACCCTAAAAACCCAAGGAAGGAAATAAAATTATTTTTTAAAAAAAATTATTTGTGAAACCCTAAGAAGACATTGAATGTTGCCTTGAGAGATGACGGACTATTTTTCTCAAATTGCAATTGAGAAATTAAACAAAAACAATTTTCAAATGTGAAAATTTAAGATTATGAAATTTTTTATGGGGAAAGGATATTAAAAGTTCATACCAGTGATGAAAAAAAATCTCTTTTGCAAGAAAACCCCATACTACAACAAATTCAAATCAACAAAACTTGGCATGAAAAAGTTAAGAAAATTTTTTGTATTGGTTTTTCATGAATGTATTTGACTAAATGATTGTGCATATTCAAGACGCAAAATCACCAAAAGTGAGCTTGGGATACATTATTGAAAATGTATAATACGAATACACAAGCTCACAAAATCATGTAAAAAACCAAGATGAACATTAGTGATTATTATGTAAAGGTGCAAAACTTTGCAAATGTTTTTATGTAACTTGATGGGTAAGTTTGGTGATTTTCTTGATAATATGATTTCATAATTTAATTTGGTCATGGTGCATTGGCTTTCACATATTAATTTATGTGAAAATCATGTATAAACCTTAGGAAATTTCTTATATATTTTCTTTTTTGATAGTCTATAAATGGGTGTTTGTGACTTTTGAAAACACCTTCACTTCATAAAAAGAAGTTGTTTGAATACAACGTTTGATAAAATAGAATTATGAAAAGAATTGTGATTTTAGTTGTGAAAGGTTTTAGTGTTGTTTATGTGTAGTTTATGGTAGGAGAATGATGTGGCATATTAGTTATACATAGACAATAGAAAAGTGAAAAAATATTTTTGTAACCAAAAACATAGATATGAAAATCATTGGTACTTCATCTAGTGCAAGATTAAAAGAAAATGTATTCTACTCAAATATTAGTAAAAGTAAAAAATAAAGGTGATAGAACTTCATTTTGAGGTCAACACAAAAGTTTGCATGGTGCATATTATCAACAAGAATGTCAACCTCATGGAGGTGAACAAAGAAATTTTTTAGGAGGGGAAGTCATGGAAGTTGTGGTGGGAATTATTGTGCTCAATAATTAAACAATAATTCAAACTATTATTATTATGAAAAATATAGGCACATTGTGAACCATGGATTATAGTTGAACAATTAGTTAAACTTTAGTTCCGTAATTTTCTTTAGTACTAATGATTTGAATGCTTATAAGCTTCCAAGTAGTGATTATTAATAGTTGAATCAACTTTTGTGATATTTCTAGGCATATAGTACTTTTTTATTTCAGTTGATGTTGCGCTTAATCGGTTAAACACTTAATAAACCTTTTAAAGTACATTATCCCTTTTATGTTGTAGAGAAGGGAAAGGGTATGTAGAATTAAATGTGATTTATTGATATATAGGGAATATAAGCCCATAATTAACAATAGCATTTCGCCATGACAAGGTTAAATTAGTCTGTAGAAAAATCTTCAAGCACTAATGATGTACTTGTAAGATAAGTCTTAACACATCTTTATTTAATTCACTTCTATTAGACTTTTAAATAGAATCAAATCAAACTTAAGTATTAACATTTTCGCCTGAATAACTTTAGGTCAATTACAATTTTATAACCGATTTAAAGGATAGATCACAATTGCAAAAAATCTAGAATGTGACGAATGATGCGAGCGAGGTACTCGACTCGGTGCTCCATGGGAAGGGGGTTGATTGGCCCTCGTAGCCAACGATAATGGCCATCACCGGGAACCCACATTCAACAATGAAGACGGACATCATCATTTTCGCATTGACATTCTTCAAACCTTTCTGGCGCGGCTCCACTAGCAGGAACGAATTCTAGATAAATTGCTAAAGCATGTGGGTTAGGAGACAATGAATGATCCCATGCTAAACGATCGACTCGAATGCGCATCACTTGCCTGGGCGGTTCTTCTTCGCACAACGTTGAGAAACAATCACGTCGAGCGATGCTTGTTCAAGCCCTTTGTCGCAACCCCACTTTGGGGGCTAAGTGTGAAAATGCAACTCACACTCTCAAAAGTGAGAAAATGGAGTCCTCTGGGACTCCCGATAACTTTGAAGACGATTTGAAGGGTCAAATCTCCTTGCCTTGGTGCGTTCTTTATATCAATGGAAAGGCCTTGAAGTGTAGATGCCCAAAATGGCTTCGCATTGTCCATTTGGACATCTGTAGCCCAAGTTATGGGCAAAAGAAGACTTGCGACTAAAAGTCAAAAATCGACCTGTTTCCGGCGTTGCCTCAAGAAGTGCGACATGGCATTGGAAAAGCTCTCAACGAAAGCTATAACTTTGATTCAGACCTCGTCCCGATGTGAGTTCGGGGCGAGGAGCTATGAGCGTCCAAAGTCCCGAGACTCCTACCCGGGACAATTTCGAGACTCCAACTTGGGAGTCCCGGGAAAAAGAGCCATTTGGATGTAGCCTTGGCGGATTGTTGCAGAGTATACTATATGGGGGAAGGTGGTGGTTTCCCCCGAGTCCGGGTCGTGGTGAGTCTTGTGTGTCAAAATGCCCGTGGCTTGTCCCAACACCCAAAGGTGTTCCCGAATGCTAACTAACCTTTTTGTGGTTGGTTTTGGATGCAGATTCGAGCTTGATAATCTAGTCCCTCTTCCTAGTTTAATCCCGAGACTTCTAACATGCCCCTCTACCCCCTTTTAGTGCTGGAAGTCGGGAGCGACCCTCAAGTCCCAACTTTCCGCAACTTCACATAGTTGGACCCTCAAGTGGGTTCAACAAGGGACTTGGGAGTGCATCACTCTTCTTGTACTACTGGTGCAACTAGAGGATTCGAAGGCGTAGCGACATCATCTGCCATGACTAGTTCTCACCTGTATCAACAAAACCAAAAAGGTAGTACAAACATTGTAGTACTTGCGTTGAGAAGGGGTCAAGGCCTTTTTATTTAACAAATTAGGGTAGGTGTAAGGTGTGGGAGTGACGACACAACTTCATGAAAACTCGAACATCCTAGATTTAATGGATTCATCAAACCTTAATTTCGACGGTGAATCTAGAAGTATGTGGGGTTTTTTTATGGTGCAAATTTTACTTCCAATTTACTATGTACTACATAGTTAACTAATGCATGGTAAAATAAATAGGTAGGGGATATCAAAAGAGTAAATGATACACGGGAATGTTAGTTCAAACATTGAATTAATCAAGTAAAAATTCAAGGACGTTACTTGTTATTACCGATAAACTATCCTAGTAGTTAGTTACTTGAAATAATTAGGATGAAGAGGTAGGATGTGAAGGTCAACGGACGGAAAGGATAAAGATTAAGCTCAAGAGACCTCATCAAGATATCCAAGATAAAGGAAGGGATGAATCCTCTAATCCCATTAGTCATGAGGTTTGTCATCCTATTTGATTGGAGGATGGAATATTTCTTGTGTCTCATTGGGCCTAAGAATTTTCATCCTAAACTCAATTGGATGACAATTTATTTTCAATTCTCATTGGCTCTAGAAGAATGAGGAGGCCATTGATTGGAGTAAATGATTTCAAAGCTTTCATTGGACAAGCGGAACAAACTCAAGGAAGGTCATGGAGGTTTACCAAAGGAGAGGGTATTGTATGTATGTGGAAAAGAAAGAAAGAGGAAGAAGTGTGAAGAAAATTTTTTAGTTTTTATGTGTGAAGAGGTGTTCATGGAAAAGGTGTGTGCAAGAATCAAATATGGAAGGAAGTTGTGTGTAACAAATACTCGTAATAAAGCCTCTGGATTTTTGGTTCAATTAGTTGTTCCTCCCAAATCCACTGTTGGATTTGTGTCAAAATGAAATCAGTTTTAGTTTGAAAGGTGTAGAAGGTTCTCTCAAATTTTCAGCATCATCGGGTTTGTTGTCAGGGAGGTACACTGGTTGGAAGTAAAGGGTGTTGTAGTGGAGTTCATGGAAGGATTTTCATGACAAGGCCTCTAGATTTTTCTTTCAATTAATTGTTCCTCTCAAATCCACCGTTGGATTTGTGTCAAATTTAAATCAGTCTTAGTTTGAGAGGTGTAGAAGGTTCTCCTCAAAATTCAGCATCATCGGAGTTGTTGTAAGGGAGCTACACTTGTTGGAAGTAGAGGGGGTTGAATTGTTTATTTTTTTCCTTCAATCTAAGCAAAGTAGTTCTAGTTCAAGCTTAACTCTTAATCTGAAAATAAAAATAAAAATAAAAAATAAAAACTTATGAGATTTTGTAACATGGCTCCTTTTATTTTAGCTTTTCCAAAAATTCAATGCATGTTAGATTAGGAAGTTATATGTAGATGTTATGACAAATGGAACGGAAGGGTTCCAATTATCAAGTGTGACATTGGATTGAACATCAACATACAGCTCCATCATGGTGAGTTACGATTATCTCACAATGTCTTTGTATCTTCAAATTTGACATAACGCATTAGATCCTTAGTAAATTTCATTACTTACCTTGAACCGCCTTACTTGTTAGAACTACAACTACATAGTAGTTTCACTTCCAACCGGTTTTTTTTGTGAGTGCATATTTTAATGGTGAAAGTGTGCAAGAATTCTTCACACACATGATAAATAATTATTATCAAAGCAGGCATGATGCACAAAATGGAAAGCTACAATAAGGAAATTATGCATCAACTAATAATTAAGGTGATGAACAATTGTTTGTGATGTAAAACATAACAAATTTAATGATAAAATGTGTATTAGATAACAATGTTTAGTATGTGAATTTTGGAACTTCAAATCACATGATTAATCATGGAAAGTAGTTTATAAACACAAGGGATTTGAAAATAGCAAAGTTTGTGCATATTAGTGATGACGTTGCACATCCTTTTACTCAAATTGGCAAGGTGCCATCGTCCATGTAAGATGGGCAAACAAAGTACTCTATGGCTTTAGTATTTGGCCATGGCCTTTTTTTAGCCATAGTGTAACTTTGGTTTTAAAAATGTTAATTATTATTTATAAACTTGTATAATCAATGCGTGAAAGGTGATAAACTTTATTATAAAATAAATAAATAAATAAATGACAATTTTACACCAAAAATCTGAAGTTATTAAAAAAACTATTACGATGAACAAATAAACCATTAAAAAATAACAACTTTTTATGGGGGTTTTCACAAAATTAGCTTTTGATTCTAACAAATAGATTATCTTATATATTAAAGCTAAGATGGTGTTTGTCCGTCGAGGTGCCGACTTGGTTTCAAGACCTCGACGGACGGACAGGACCAAGTCTTGAAATCGAGGTCCCTAGATGGAAGAGGAGGAGGACGACGACGAATGGCGGCCACAACAATTTTATCTAGATGTGATCAGTGGAGCTTGCGAGCCTATTGGTGGTGAATTGTTAGTGGTGAGGTATCTGCATTTTCATAGATAAGTGTTCTTATAAAATTCATCTTTGAAAACAAAATACTATGTCTCTCCATACCCATCTCTCCACACTTGGTTTCCTCTCATATCAATTTGTGTAATTTTGTTTCTGGACATTGGAATGCAGGTTGGAGGAAGAGCAA
>Ga0116227_10006777_pt1 | contig 22925 bp, 17 predicted proteins | sample S1TSphgellanicum_FD_89693 | JGI IMG/M metagenome (GOLD analysis project Ga0116227, IMG submission 89693) | Host-associated microbial communities from peat moss isolated from Minnesota, USA - S1T2_Fb - Sphagnum magellanicum MG | ecosystem: Host-associated > Plants > Peat moss > Unclassified...
AAGTTATTCTGAAGGTAAATATGATATAAATGCAGTTTCTGGTGATCGCTTAATCTCCTCTCTGGATATTAGAATTCAACGGCTTGGTGAAGAACTCATGAAAAATAAAGTGGGTGCTATTGTCGCGATAGAGCCTTCAACAGGTGAAATTCTTGCTTTTGTAAGCAGCCCGGGTTATGATCCGAATCAACTTGTTGGAAAAGACTGGGGTAAAAACTACATGGGTTTATTGGCTAATCCTTATCGGCCACAAATTGTGCGCCCGATTGCAGGGCAATATTCACCCGGATCATCATTTAAACCTGTAGACGCTTTAGTGGCCTTGCAAGATGGCGCTATTGATCCAAATACAACTTTTACTTGCCCAGGTTATTACCAGGCCGGAAATCATAAAGTAAAATGCGAACACATTGACGGCACCATTAATATGCAGCGTGGAATTGCGAGAAGTTGCAATACCTATTTCTGTCACGTTTTTCAGAATATCATCACCAAAAATGGAATGAAAAATCAACGTCAGACCTATGCGCACTGGCATGATCAGATTGCAAAATGGGGTTTCGGACAAAAATTAGGCATAGACATGCCCTTCGAAAAAAAGGGAATCTTTTATCAGGCAGATCATTACGATAAAATTTACGGCAAACGCTGGGGATATACTACAGTGATCTCTCAGGCCATTGGCCAGGGAGAAATCACCTCTACACCACTCCAAATGGCTAATGTAATGGCGGCAATAGCGAACCGCGGTTATTATCTAAAACCCCATTTAATTAAAGGTATCGGCGATAAAAAGGTTGTCAAAAAAGAATACCTTGAAAAGAACTATGTAGGCATAGATGAAAAATACTTTCAGCCAGTGATAGAAGGTATGAGAGATGCAGTTAATAGTCCGTGGGGGACAGCAAAGGAATCAAGAATACCAAATATTCTGATGTGCGGTAAAACAGGTACTGTACAAAATCCACATGGTAAAAATCACTCTGTATTTATAGGCTTTGCACCAATGGATAACCCTAAAATTGCCATAGCTGTGATTGTAGAAAATGGTGGTTTTGGTGGATCTTATGCAGCACCAATATCCAGTTTTATTGTAGAAAAATATTTAACAGATTCCATTAAACCAAAGGCAAATGGCTATACGGTTAAAGCATTTGCAGAAACCAATCTATTGCCAGCCATCATTGATAAAACTAAAAAACCAAAGCCTGTAAAAACAGATAGTATTTCAGTTAAAAAGCTAGATTCCATAAAAAAATTAAAAGATAGCCTTAAATTGAGGTCTGCCACAATAAAAACTGTTTCTACCAAACCAAAAGAATTAAAGACAGTATTAACCGATAAACCTGTAATCCAGAAATAATATGCAGCAACAACAGGGAAATCGTTTCTTTTTCAATGTAGACTGGATTACTGTTTTAATTTATATTGCCCTTTGTGCAGTTGGTTTTATTAATATTTTTGCATCCGTACCTCCTGAAAAGTCGGCTATATTCAATTTTAATACCCTATATGGAAAGCAGTTAATCTACGTGCTAACGGGTTTGGTGCTGGGCCTTTCGATATTACTTTTTGATGGAAGAGTATTTAATGTATTTTCTCCTTTTATTTATGGAGGCACATTACTGCTTTTAATGGCAGTTTTAGTCATTGGAAATAAAGTGGCCGGGAATCAGGCATGGATTGCCATCGGCTCCTTTAAGCTACAACCAGCAGAATTTGCCAAGTTTGGCACGGCATTGCTTCTGGCCAGGTATGTAGGTAGTTTTAACCCGAAGTTTAGAGATTTTAAATCCATTGCCATAGCCGCACTAATTGTTGGGGCACCATTGGTATTAATTATGTTGCAGCCAGATACAGGATCTGCATTGGTTTTTTTAGCCTTTATGTTTCCCCTATATCGTGAAGGTTTATCAGGTTATTTCCTATTGATCTTTCTGGGGATGATTGTACTGTTTATTGCAGATTTCCTCGTACCCACATACATTCTCATTCTCATAATTACCGCAGTTGCCGGACTATTCATTTACAATAATCGCAGGAAACAGAAAATAATTTTCTCTACTGTTTTGGTTACCGTATTGGCTATTGGCTATTTATTTCTGATTAAAGTGGCTTATGAAAAGGTATTGGCCCCGCACCAAAGAAGTCGGATTGAGCTGATGCTTGGCCTTAAAACCGATAACAGAGGCGCTGGTTATAATGTGATTCAATCGCAAATTGCCATTGGCTCCGGACAGGTAACAGGACGTGGTTTCTTAGAAGGTACGCAAACCAAATATGGGTATGTACCCGAGCAAAGTACCGATTTTATCTTCTCTACTATAGGTGAAGAATGGGGATTTCTAGGCTGTTCAGTTGTTATTGCACTATACATTTTTCTGTTACTAAGATTGATCAATCTCGCTGAAAGGCAAAGATCTACATTTTCACGGGTTTACGGTTACAGTGTGGCCTGTATACTTTTCTTCCACGTTTTTATTAATATCGGCATGACGATTGGCATCATTCCCGTGATCGGAATTCCATTGCCCCTGATTAGTTACGGTGGCTCCTCACTATGGAGTTTCACCATATTGTTATTTATCTTCCTAAAACTGGATTCAAATAGAATGGGGTTTTTCTAAGCAATCAAACAAAAATAGAGTACACCTCTAACCTTTTCTAACTTACTAACCACTCTATCTAACCCTCTAAACTCATAACCCACACTTACCCATCTAATCCCATAACCTTCTAAACTACTTACCACCTCACCAACTAACCCATCTAACCAACTACTTACTAAACCTTCTGTTCAATAATTCATAAAACTGGTCGACAGTCGCCTGTTTACTGGCCCAATCATACTTCATCGCATAATTGCTTTGCAAAAAGTTATTGGCTGTTTCAAAGCTATTCATTTTGTTAACGATATCGATTGCTTCTGAATAAGCCAGGTTATATCCTTTGAATAAATCTTTAATAAAAAGCATTTTTTCATTGAGGTTAATGGCCTGTTTCAAATCAGCGATAGGTGCCTTAACCGGTTCATCACCCTGCGCATTGGTTTTGGCTAGCAAATCGTTTAAGCTTTGAACTGGTTTAGCAGTTGTAATGGGTTGTTCTGCAGGTTTAACCGGAATTGCTTCTGGCGTAAAAATTGGTTTATCATATACTTGCGGAGAAATAATAGGCTCATCCATTTCCACATCTTTAAGCGAAGGTATCGGTTCAGATTTCGCTACAATTGGCGTTTCAATTACAGGCTCTTCCGCAAAAACAATAGGCTCAATGGTTTCAGGAACTTCCGGTTCAACCTCCTCTTCATGTTCAATTAAAAAAGGCTCCGGACCAATTTCATCTTCTTCATTCAGTACAGCCTCATCCTGGGTAGTTAAAGGCGCCTCTTCTTTTTCATGTATTTTTTTCTTCTGTGCCAGAATCTCTTCTTCAGCCTTACTTAAAGGCCTGTCGAAAATCTCTTCAACAGATTTGGCTTCATAATCAAATTGATCATCAGCACTATGATTTCCTAAAACAAATTCAAAACTGTGGTCATCCTGGTCTGGCTTAAAAAAATCTTCTTCAAGTATCTTCTCTGCGGTATCATTTTTTATCGCCTCATCATCTGATAGCTCTTGCTTCACATCTATCCGCTCTTCCTTTTCCTCCGCAGTAATCACTTCTTCAAGCTCTTGAGGGTCAAATGCCTGATCATCTTCTAAATAACTTTGAGGTGTCTCTGGTAAAATGATGGTATTTTGTTCTTCCAATAAAGGCTGATTGATAACAGGATTTGGCTTTTCATTGATCACATTCAGTTTCTGAACAATCCGAACATGATCTGCAAGAAAATCTGCATTAGCTAAAAACAATTCCAATTCCAGGTGATTTAACTGTTGTGGATTCTGAGCGAGAAACTCATACTGCTCATTTAATTCTGTTAAGATACTACCGACTTTTTTGAAGATATTTTGCTGATTCATCATAAACTTAAACGGATTTTGTGCTGATTTATGTTGGTAACTATGTACCCAAAAATAACACATAATTATGATATTTGTTCGGTTTTAAATTAATAGAGAACACATCAGGGCATAATAAATCGGACATGTTATTTAGTGAACAAAATTTTAGAAGGAGAGGCGAGTTTTCGGGCAGTATTGAAGTGGTATGCGGCTCCATGTTTTCTGGTAAAACGGAAGAACTGATCCGAAGATTGAAGAGGGCCCAGATTGCTAAATTGAATGTCGAGATTTTTAAGCCACGAACCGATACCCGCTACCATGAAACGGCCGTGGTTTCACATGATTTAAATTCCATCAACTCTACCCCTGTAGACAGTGCTTCGGCCATCTTATTATTAGGCACCAACACCCAGGTAGTTGGCATTGATGAAGCACAATTCTTTGATAATGAACTTCCGGATGTTTGCAATAAACTTGCGCTGAGAGGCATACGGGTAATTGTTGCCGGCCTGGATATGGATTTCACAGGCAAACCCTTTGGTCCAATGCCCGCACTAATGGCCATTGCAGAACATGTAACCAAGGTAAATGCCGTTTGTGTGTGTTGCGGTAATCCCGCCCTTTTCAGTTATAGGACAGTGGCAAATGATTCGACCGTTTTACTGGGTGAAAAAGAAAGTTATGAGCCACGTTGCCGTGCTTGCTATCACCTGGATAAAGGATAGAAATTTCTTATCTTAGTCTGTAGAAATAAGAACTTCAACTTCCATCATGGATAATACCATACACCTGAATCATTTACGCAGTGAATTGAAAAAATTTGTTTCTTTCAGTGATGCAGAATGGGAAATTTTTAAGCAATATCTCGAATTCAGGCATTACGATAAAAAAGATTTTTTTGCTGTTCCTGGCGAGGTATGCGATCATATGGGTTTTATTCTGTGTGGCGCCATGAGGTATTTTCATGTTCGTGAGGGCATAGAAATTACCGGATATTTTAGTTTTGAGAATGAGTTGGTGAGTGCTTATAAAAGTTTTTTAACCCGCAAGCCCAATACCAATTATATCCAGGCGATAGAAAAAACCACCTTGATTCTGATTTCAAAAAAGAACTTTGAACTCATGGAAAATAATCCGGCCATTGCCTTTAAAATTGAACAGTTTGGCCGCCGGATCGCAGAATATTATATTTGCTGTTATGAGGATAGAGTAGCCAGCTTTATTATTCAAAGTCCCGAAGAACGTTATTTGGATATGCAGAAGAATGCAGGAGAAATATTCTTGCGCATCCCTCAACATTATGTAGCTAATTTTTTAGGAATTACTCCCGTATCCCTTTCGAGAATTAGAAAGAGAACCTTAAAGGTGCATGCCTAGTCTCCGTATTAAATCAAAACCTTATCTTTTGTTAACGTTTTAAACCTCATCCCGCAGCTATTTTTGTTGATATTAAAACACAAAAATATGTATGTAATATTAGGAGCCGGCGGACCAAGTGCCAATGCACTTACAGCAGAATTATTAATCCATCAAAAAAACATTCGCCTGGTGAGCAGGAAACCAATTTCGGTTTCTAATCCAAACATCAGCTGGGTGCAGGCAGATTTATTAAATGAAGCGCAGGTATGCGAAGCGGTAAAAGATGCAACTGTGGTTTACCTTTGCGCAGGAATTATTTATGATGCTAAAATCTGGCAACAACAATGGCCGATGATTATTAATAATGTAATTACTGCCGTGAAAAGTGTCGACGCTCGCCTGATTTTTCTGGATAATATTTACATGTATGGACTGGTAAACGGTCCGATAACAGAGCAAACACCGTATCATCCTTGCAGCGTTAAAGGCGAAATTCGCGCCAGCGTAGCCACCAAATTAATGGATGAAATGGCTGCAGGAAATATCCGGGCCAGCATTGCAAGGGCAGCTGATTTTTATGGAGCAAGTTCGATGAATAGTTTTATTGATATGATGGTGCTTGATAAATATTCAAAAAACCAAAGCGCCCAGTGGGTAGGCAACCCGAAAAAGCTACACAACTTTTCATACATACCCGATGTAGGCAAGGGCTTGTATATTTTGGGGCAGGATCCAAAATCAGACCATCAAATCTGGCACCTGCCTACAGCCAAACCCATTACAGGTAATGAGTTTATGCAGTTAGCTGCACAAATCTACCAGGTTGAACCGAAGCATACGAACATTAATAAACTGATGCTCCGTTTAGTCGGGCTTTTCAAAAAAGTAGTAGCCGGTACAGTAGAAATGTATTATCAATATGATCATGACTATCAGTTTGATTCCTCAAAATTTGAACAATACTTTAATTTTGAGCCTACCAGTTATGCTGATGGCATTAAAAACATTTCAGAAACGATGTACAAAAAACAAAATAATTAACCATTAGCCTGCCAGTTAAATGTAGAAGGATTATCTTTGTTTATGTTGACAAATCAGAAATTTGTACCAAACAAAAACATCTCCATTTTGGGTTGTGGCTGGTTTGGTCTTGCACTCGCCAAAGAACTTATTAAATCTGGTTATCAGGTTAAAGGCTCAACTACAACTCCTGAGAAACTCTCCTTACTTGCTGAAGAAGGCATCCAGCCATTTCTGGTGAATTTCAGTGCAGATCAGATGGTTACAGATCTGGAGTTTTTTGACGCAGATGTTCTGTTTATTTGTATTCCACCGAAGCGAAATTCTCCTGAGTTAAATGATTATGCACAGAAGATAGCCTCCATTTTAAGTGTAGCAAAAAATAAGGTTTCAAATATTATTTTAATCAGTTCTACCAGTGTTTACGGCGATGGAAATCAAATTGTAAACGAAATGAGTGAAACCAAGCCTGATACAGATTCAGGTAAAGTGGTTTTAGCTGCTGAAGAATTGTTGAAAAAGGAAATGCCTGATCACTTCACCATTATCCGCTTTGCGGGGTTAATTGGGCCAGACCGAAATCCTGGAAGGTTCTTTGCCGGCAAAACAAATATCCCGAATGGTTTAGCGCCGGTTAACCTGATTCACCAAACAGATGCAGTAGGAATAGCAATGGCCATCATAGAAAAACAGGCTTTTGGCAGAATTTATAATGCTTGTTCTCCTGATCACCCCAGCAGAAAAGAATTTTATACCACTGCCGCTAAAAATACAGGTTTGGTAGTTCCTGAGTTTATTTCAGAGAAAAAGGACTGGAAAGTGGTGGAAAGTGTAAATGTTCCAAAATACCTGAATTATGAATTTCAAGTTGAAATAGCTTAAGCCCGTTCACCCCACGCTGTCATGCTGAGGCACGAAGCATCTCCAACCTAAAAGCACCAAACCAGACATCCCTAACTCCATTATCTGCACTTTTATATTGCATTTAATAAGTTCCTGAATCAAGTTCAGGATGACGAACGCCACACAGTTCACGATGACTTAAAGCCTATAACACAATCCTTACCCCAACAAACCCAGCAATTCTTTTTTACTCAAACCTTTAAAAAATCCACTATCAGTTTGGATAAGGTTTTTTACCAGATCTTTTTTAGAAGCCTGCAGTTTCATGATCTTTTCTTCTATCGTATCCGGACAAATCAATCGCACCGCCATTACATTTTTATGCTGTCCAATTCGGTAGGCCCGATCGATCGCCTGATTCTCCACCGCTGGATTCCACCATGGATCAACAAGATAAACATAATCAGCAGATGTCAAGTTTAAACCCGTCCCACCCGCCTTCAAACTGATTAAGAAAACAGGAATCTCTTCACTTTCCTGAAAAGATTTGACCACCTCTTCCCTATTTCGGGTCTGGCCTGTCAGGTATGCGTATTTAATATTTTTTCTTTCCAATTCCTTTTTGATCAGATCGAGCATGGTAACGAACTGTGAAAATACCAGGATCTTATGCTTTTGCGATTTGCCTTCAATCTGCTCCATCAATACCTCAATTTTTGATGAAGCCTGGAGATATGATTTTCCATCGGCCAACAACGCCGCAGAGTTACAAATCTGTCGTAGCATCGTGATGCTTTTCAACACATGCATGGCACTTTTAGGCAATTCATCTTCAGTTTTACCTAAAATATAATCCTGAATTTCCTTTTTATTCGCTTCGTAAACCTCCCGCTGTTCGGTACCCATTTCACAATAAAGTACAATCTCCGTTTTATCCGGAAGTTCTTTAGCCACCTGCTCTTTCGTACGCCGCATTAGGAATGGCCTGATTTTCTTTTGCAACTCTTCTGCCCGCTTTTTATCTTTAAACTGATCTATTGGTGTAGAATATAAATCGGCAAATTGTTGCTTACTGCCAAATAAACCAGGGCAAGCAAAAGACAATTGCCCGTAAAGGTCGAAGGTGTTATTTTCAATTGGCGTACCCGTCATCACCACTTTGTTCCGCGATTTTAGCAACCTAACGGCCTTGTATCGTTGAGATTCCGGATTCTTAATGTTTTGAGATTCATCCAGAAAAATATAATTGAACCGATAATCCTTCAGAAAGCGAATATCAGAAAGTAGCGTACCATAAGAAGTGATTACGATTTCAAACTGATCAAAATCATCAGTAGTTTTGATTCGCTCATTGCCATAAATGGTTTTTACGGTAATAGATGGCGCAAACTTCTCTACCTCGGCTTTCCAGTTAAAAATCAATGATGCAGGAACCACCACCAGGTTAGTATTATGGCTTACTTTTTCACGTTGTAATAAAATGAAAGCCAGAATCTGGATGGTTTTACCCAGTCCCATATCATCTGCCAAACAGGCACCAAAATTAAAATCATCCAGAAAGTTTAGCCAGTTTAATCCATCTTTCTGATAAGGGCGCAAAGTAGCATTCAGGCTTTCCGGAACCTGAACCTCCTGTATGGAATCTGTACCTTCAAACTTTTGCTGGTAGCGTTTCAACTCATTTTTCACTTCTCCATCCAGGAGCGCATCTTCGTAAAGATCGTTTAACGTGGCAAACTTAATTTTAGGCGTTAGAATGGCTTCATCGGTTACTTCTCCCGCATCAAAATAATCAGTAAATTTCTGAATCCATTCGTGTGGTAAAATGCCTTGCGTTCCGTCATCAAGTGTAACGAATTTACTTTTGTTCCGGATCGATTTATGTAAATGCTTTAACGCTACCTGCTGTTTACCAAACTTTACTTTCACTTTGGTTTCAAACCAATCGGTACCACTTAACACTTCGATATTAATCTGTGCTTTATGCGGATTGAGTTTGTTATTTTTAAGTTGATTGAAACCTAATATATGAATCCCCTTATTGCGCCATACTTCGAAGGCCTCCAAGAACCAGCCTTCCTCTAAAAAACGTTTTCGGTGTAAATAGAAAGAATTATTGGTTTCCTGATCATAGAAATAGGGATGTTGCTTTAAAATACTGGCAATAAATTGCAGTTCGGCTTGCTCTTCACGGTGGAGGGTAAAAACATTACCAAGTTTATCCTGTGCCTGAATTTGCCGCTTGGAAAGCACCGGAATCTCCAGGTTGCCATAACGCATGACGGGTGTAAGTAATATATAATCTTCCGATTCAGATAAATAAATTAACTGTTCGTTTTCAAGATCGAAACCCTTTTCTTCCAGTTGATCTGCCGTAGCAGGTTTAAGATAGGTATAGTCAACCTGAATACTGCCTTCTAACTGAATTAAAATGAGCTTTTGAAACTCCGGATATTTTGTTTTATGTAAAATTAAACAGTTGCTTTGCTTTTGAAAAAAGCCTATCACACGCAAAAAATCAGGTTTGGTGATTAAATAAAGCTGGTCTTTAAGTTTAACGAAATATTGATGAACCAAAACCACCTGATCCAGTTCATAAGATTTACCCTCAATGGTTAACCGGCCTGTAATTTCATAAAAATCGTTTAGCTGATTAACTGAAAGTCGTAAATCAAGATCAAGTAACTGCACCTTTACAGGGCTAATAGTTGAAGCCTGAATATTGGTTTGCTTTTGGTCCTGCAGATAAAAAGGAATGTTCTGCGGATTTTTAACGATGGCCTTAAGGGCTTCAATTTCTTCGCCGGTTTGATCGTTATTGTAATTGGCCTGGAAGGTAGAAATGCCACTATAAAACTTCAGTTCATCGCTATCATCTGTTCTAAACAATAAGCTATTTAAATTTACTCTTAGCAAGGGATTTTTAACCTTTCCGGCCTTTGTTTGATCTGCCTTATATAATTCGATGGATAGGTTGCCATAATACCGATGCTGGCCCAATACCAAAATGATTTTACTCAAATCATGTACAGGTTTTAATCTACCTGTACTTTTTTGCTGAGGCAATAAAATATCTGACATTTGCTGACTTGCCTCTTTATTAAATGGCTGTAAAGCCCCCATTTTAGGCTTAATTTGTAACATTCCATCCCGATAGCTTAATACAAAAACAGCATCCAGATTTTTCTCCTTTTCCAGTCCGTAATCTAGTGCAATGGCGTGTAGTTTTTGCCGACGTAAGCGTTCATCAAAAAAGATAGCAAGATCTTCCCGGTTTAGAATATTGTACAATACCTGTGCCTGATGCACACATAATTTATTTTTTGGTGCAGCACAGCGGCAGGATAATTTTACCGCATTTTCTGTTTGCTGCACTTGAACGATTGGAAAAAAGAAATCTGATTCCTGGTGACTAAAAGCAGCGAAATCAATTTCTATTTGTTCTGGATAGAGATTAAAAAAGCCTTTGGCATAGGTATGAACTTCCTGACTAAGGTGCTTTAAAATGAAAATGCCATTTAAATCCTTCAGGTTGAAATCATGCAATACGTAATCATATGGATTAGAGAATACTGATGATGTTCCTGCCTTATCTTCGCTCATTTAAACAATTGTAAAATGTAAAAATAGCATAAACCTTGCAGGTTTTGAACACCCTGGAGATTTCAAGACCATTAACTTTTAAAGTTTTAAAGCGAATTTCTCAGATTGAGATAAAATGGAACGGCAACTTTTTCTGTTTTTCCGTTCAGCACAAATTCCGCAGCCTGCGTACCTAAAAAACTAAAATCGGTCGATATCGTGGTAATTCCATCTAAAATAATCCTCTTTAATGGGGTTTCATTATAAGAAATTACACCTACATCTTTTCCTATTTCAAGCTTTAGAATAATCAGCCGCTCAATTAAAGTAACTAAATCGTCCTCCATTAAGTTGATATAAACTTCACCAGGTTGAATTTCCTCTTCCTTAATATTATGAATTACCTTATGCGCAAATGCATATTGCTGGCAAAACCTGTAAAAACCACTTAAAATTTCTTGTGGGAAATAACTGTTCCTAGGGAAAATAATTTTGAGTGTGGTGTAATTAGAAAGTCGGCTAAGGGCTTGCTCTAAAGCCGCATAAATGTCTTGTGCAAAATTCTCATAAGCCGCAGCGTAATCTCCTGTTACTCCGGGTAAGAGCTTATCTAAAATAATTAGCTTCTCTTTTGGTATCGTGTTAATGACTTCATGTGCATTTTCTCCTCCTTCTAAAAAATGAGGAATAATGACAAAGTGCGTATAATCATCCTTTTTACTGATGATCATTTTCTTGAAGAAAACATAATCATTGTTATAGATGTAAAAATCAATTGCCGCATGCTCTCCGATAGCCTTGGTAAAGGAGTCGTAAATGATTTTTTTGTGGGTACTGAGTTTATTAAAAAGTAGACAAACCTTCAGTTTTCGGGTAAAATCGGTATTAATGATAAAATATCCTTTGCCTGGAACAGAGTCTACTACACCAAGTTTACGGAGATTGCGATAACCCTTTTCTGCAGTATCTCTTGACATTTCAAGACTGAAACTGAGTTCATTGATGGAAGGAAGCAAACTTCCTTTTTTCAACTTACCCATATCAATTCCATTCAAAATAGCATTGGTTAGCTGCTTATACTTTGGTGTTGATGAGTACTCATCAATTTGAATATAATGGAGGATATCTTCTGGTTTCAAACGATTCTTTGCTAGGGTTTCGAATATATGAAAAAATATGCTGCCTGATCAGATTTTGTATTATAACGTTCGCTGAATGGCAGAATAATACTTTAGGTTAATCATATCGGTTGGTGCAGGATTATCATTCCAAACGTTATTAATGGCCAATGCAGTTCCAATTGCAGTGGCCTGAGATACAGAAGAAGCATAAACTTCAATATCAGGCACGGCGCTAGCCAAGAGATGCATGTAAATGGCATTTTTTCCGAACCCCCCATCAACAAAAATTCTCCTTACGCCAGGATTTAGAATTAGCTTAAGCGAATAAACCTGTTGTTTAATTAAATCTATAATTAATTGATGATAAGCTTCTTCAGCTGTTTGGAAGATATTTAAATCACGTGCTGGGAAAGCTGAAGTTAATGAAAATGCCGTTTGTGCCTGTTGATTTTCGGGCACTTTATTAACGAGCTTTAAAACCAATCCGGGATTAAACTTTAAATGTTTAAACAGATATGCTGCACGATCAAAATGCAATGCAATTCGCTTAAGCTGCACTTCATGTTCATTCCCTGCAAAAATTCGGGAAGCCTTTACCGCCTTACCTTTAAAATGCATGTAGCACAAACAATCCTTCTTTAATTCATCTGCCTGAAGTGGCTCCTGATTAAAAGGATTAAGGCTAATACACCATGTTCCGGTAGAAATAAGTATAAATGGACTATTAAAATTAGCCAGATAAGGGATTAATGCGGCAGAACTATCATGCAAGCCCACACCAACACTTACTTCTTTGCCTTGGAATGTGGTTTTTATAGCGGTATCTGCAGGTGTAAATGCACCAAATTTTTGATCTATTTCTTCCGTTTTAACCCATTGGTGGTATTCATCTTTGTTGAAATCCCAGAGCTGGGTATGGCAGCCAATACTCGTAATATCAGCAACGGCTTTTCCAGTAAGCAGGTAGCTGAGGTATTGCGGTAAATGCAAGGCATACTTGATGCGATTAAACAATTCAGGCCTTTCACATTTTAAGCGATAGAGCTGCATACCAGAATTTAAACTTCCCAAAACAGGTGAAGCGGTTTCCAGAGAAATTTTCTCTTCTCCTCCATATTTCACATAAAATGCTTTTTTAAGCGCTTCAGGATATTCCTTTAAATAATTATAAAGTGGTGTTAAGGGCTCACCCTTTTCATCAAGATAAACAAAACTGGCACCATAGGTTGAAAAATTGATGGCTTTAATATCGAACTCTTTTAACTGCATCACTTGGTTCAAAGAATCGTATACGGAAGATTTTAAGCTTTCCAGGTTTTCGCAAGCTTCGCCATCTTCATCTACCGTTTCTACAAAACGTGCCGATCTTTCATAAACAATACTGTAATTCTCATCAATTAAAAATAGTTTTTTATTCGTTTTTCCAACATCAAATATGGCTACAACGGGTTTGAGCATTTTTATTTCCTCTTTCTATTATAAACCTGTAGCTACAGTATTTCCACGGTGGTTAACTAGGTTACTTCTCACGGCTAAATCGCGGTATAAGCCAATTGGTGCTAATGCTGCACCAGCTCTTAATCTCGCTTCAGCAACCAATGGTCTTAAATCACTACGGAAAGTATTTTGCAGAATTTCTTGCGCTTTTGCTACGTCATTATTATCCTGAGCAGCCTTTAGTGCATTTCTATCTACTAATAAAGCCTGTGCGTAAGCAATCATAATGGCTTCTACAGATTGCAGTAAATCTTCTAAAGGATCTTTCACATTGTGCGATGCATCAATCATCCAGCCTAAATCTTTTGCATGGTTCATGCCTTTAGCATCCATTCCTTCAACCAGTTCGTTAAAAATTAAGAACAATTGATAAGGCTTGATGCTTCCAGCAGTTAAGTCGTCATCACCATATTTAGAATCGTTGAAATGGAAGCCTCCCAGCTTTCCTTCCATCAAAAGTAGGGCTACAATCTGCTCGATATTGGCATTTGGTAAATGATGACCTAAATCTACCAGCGTGTAAGCTTTTTTACCCAATTTACTGGCATATAATAATGATTGACCCCAATCACCAACGGTTGTAGAATAGAAATTAGGCTCGAAGGCTTTATATTCTACGAAGATTTTCCAGTCTTCCGGTAAGGCTGCATATATTTCCTGTAAACTCTCCAGGGTATTTTCAAAGGCCTGGCGGAAGTTTAACTGACCGGGAAAACACGATCCATCAGCCAACCAAACGGTTAAAGCATCAGACCCTAAGGCCACCCCATGTTTAATTACTTCGATATTATGTTCTATGGCTTGCTTCCGAATGGCTTTATTTACATTTTGAAGTGAACCGAACTTATAGCTATGTGCCGAACCAGCCTGATCTTGAAAAGTATTGGAATTCATTGCATCGAACTTTAAGCCATAGCTGGAAGCCAAATTTTTTAAGCTTTCTGCATTTTGAGGGATATCCCATGGAATGTGTAACGATATGGCACCACTGGCTCCATTTAGGGCATGTAATAAACCTACATCTTCAATTTTTTCTTCGATAGTTCTTGGTTCACCACCTGTAATGGCGAAACGGCCGAAACGTGTTCCGCCGGTACCTAAGGCCCAACTTGGAATGGCAATCTGAAAATCTACCAACTTCTGGATAATGCTTTCCAAATCAACATGCGACCAGTCTGCTTTTAAAAAGTCAATCTTGCGCTGATGTGAAGTAGAAAGGGAATCGTTATGTTTTTCGATCTGGTTCTGTTCGATATTCATGGTTATACTTGGTTATTTAGGCTAATTATTGTGGCGATCAATCGCCTTTTTTTACCATTCTCCTTGTAAATAAGAATGATTTAAAGGATAATTTTAGCGGATTAAGTCATTTTCGGTCTGTGGAAACCACAGACCATGAAAACAACCTACTAAAACTAAATTTATTTATTTTTCAAAATTTTATAATCGATATAGAACCGATCATAAAATTAAATGCTTCACTATATTTTATCTTACAAAGGCCATGGCCACACCACCATCTACATTTAATACGTTACCTGTAGATTTTTGCAATAACCCACCTACAAAGGCAAAACATGCATTGGCGATATCATCAGGTAAAATAATCTGGTTTAGCAAAGTGCGTTTGGCATAATACGCTGGCAATTCTGCAACGGTAACACCATAGGCTTTTGCTCTACCTTCCGCCCATCCACCAGCCCAAATGTTGCTGTCGCTGATGACTGCATCCGGATTAACCACATTTACACGGATATTATCTGCACCCAATTCGGCAGCATTTAGTCTGCTTAAATGAAGTTGAGCAGCTTTTGCACTTCCGTAACCAGCATTATTTGGTCCGCTTACCAATGCATTCTTACTTACAATATTAATGATATCACCACCAACATCTTGCTTTTGCATCATCTTTGTTGCAGCCTTAGTAATAAAGAACTGGCCCTTCACTAAAACATCGTACAATAAATCCCAATCTTTTTCAGAGTGATCACCAATGGACTTAGAAATGGATAAGCCCGCATTATTGACCACGATATCAATCCCGCCAAAAGCCAGTGCCGCAGCATCAAAAGCGCCATCTATATCTTCCTGACTGGTCACATTTAAAAGTGCTGTACTGTAAGCATCTTTACCAAACTGTTTGGCAAATTCAGCTCCGGCCTCTTCCAAACGTTCTGCATTCATATCATTCAAAATCACTACGCCACCTTCTGCCACAAATTTCTTAGCAATGGCTTTACCGATACCGCCGGCACTCCCCGTGATTAAGGCAATTTTGCCAGTAAGTGGTTTTGGCTTTGGCATACGTTGCAATTTCGCTTCTTCCAGTAACCAATATTCAATATTAAAAGCTTCCTGGTGAGGTAAAGAAGTATAGGATGAAATGGCTTCAGCCCCTTTCATCACGTTAATGGCATTGATGTAAAACTCTGCCGCAACCCTTGCCGTTTGTTTATCCTTTGAGAAGGTAAACATACCCACTCCCGGATATAAAATCACCACCGGATTGGTATCACGAATAGCCGGACTGTTTGGATGCTTACAAGTTTCGTAATACTCCGTATACATTTCACGGTAAGCCTCAAACACAGGTAACAGTTTTTCTTTTATTGCCTTTACATCGGATAGATCAGCATCAATGGCCAAATCTAAAACCAACGGACTAATCTTCGTCCTTAAAAAGTGATCCGGGCAGCTGGTACCCATTGGTGCCAAACGCGAAAGATCATTGGAGTTTGTAAATTCTAAAACGCGAACATCATCGGTAAAATGACCGATCATGTGTTGTTTAGAAGAACATAAACCACGAAGTACAGGTGCTAAAGCAGCTGCTTGTTTTTTGCGGTTAACATCAGTAGCACTCTCTATTTTTTGTCCGCCGAAAACCGGGCCTTTTTTACCATAGTTCTGAGCAAGATAATCTGAACAGATTTCGATTACATCTAAAGTATTCAGGTAACTTTCGTAAGCCGTATCCCCCCAGGTAAATAAACCATGAGAACCCAACATGATTCCGCGAATCCCTGGATTCTCATCCAAACATTGCTTCAATTGTAAGCCCAATTCAAAACCAGGTTTTTTCCATTCTACCCAACCAATTGTTCCACCAAACAATTCTTCTGTAATCTTTTTACCATCGGCAGCTGCAGCAATGGCAATAGCAGCATCCGGATGTAAGTGATCGATGTGTGCAAATGGCAGAAAACCATGTAAAGGCGTATCAATTGATGGTGCTTTAGAACTCAAATCAAAAATACAGTGATTAAAAAGCTCAACCATTTCATCTTCGTGTTCTACGCCACGGTAAATGTTTTTTAAACTGCGCAGGCGATCTACATAAAGAGCAGCTAAACCACTTTTCTTCAATGTTCCTAAATCACCACCTGATCCTTTAACCCACATTACTTCGGTTTCATTACCGGTAAGCGGATCTTTTTCCATTAACTTGCATGAGGTATTACCGCCACCATAATTGGTCAGACGCAAATCAGCGCCCAACAAATTAGAGCGATAAATGAGCAATGCAACTTCATCTCCAGCCAGTTTTGCGGCTTCTTCTTCATCCCATAAGTAGCTTACGTACTTATAATTTGTTTCTTTAACAGACATGTATATTAATGATTACTTTTTTTATTTATTATTTAATTGAATTCCCATAACCCACAATCAGCACCGAAATAATGATGGTTAATATGCCTGCTATGATGGTAGTTAATGTTTTCCGTGATACACCCTTCCATTCTTTCAAAATCAAACCCCACACGTTGGCAATCAGGATGATAAATGCCATGTGTAAGATCCATGAACTCGCACCATTACCCATCTTGCTTTCTCCCATTCCGTAGAAAAAGAACTGTAGAAACCATGTGGTTCCGGCAAGTGCAGAAAAGATGTAATTTTTTAATAAGGGAGTCGATTTTTTAGTGTAATCTCCGAAGGTTTTATTGCGTACATTCAAAATCATGCACCAAATAAAATTAGTGGTTAAGCCTCCCCAAAGCACTACCACGTAGGTTACATTATTTTGAAAAAGGAAGTTACCGGTTTCTGACGGATGGGCAGCTTTCCAGATCTGGTTAGCTGCATCGGCCATCGGTTTCCCTGCTTCTAAACCAAAATTAAAGCAAGCACTCAATACGCCTGAAACGATTCCGACAAATAAGCCCAGACCAAATTTAAATTCTGTTTTAACTTCGAGGCCATGTGGATCAGTAATATCTGAATTAATTTCTTTTTCTTTCATCACCCCTGCCTTACCGCAGATGATAATGCCAATTACACAGACAAAAAGCCCGAGCATAACCATTCTGCCCCAATCGGTTTGCACAAACATGGTGAAGGTATCTTTTCCTTCCTGCGGAAAAACATCAAAATAAATAGACGGTAAAATTGACCCGATGACCATTGATAGCCCCAGAATAATACTGCTACCCAATGATACGCCGAGATAGCGAACACCTAAGCCATAAGTTAAGCCACCTATACCCCAAAGCACACCAAAAAAATAGGTTAAGGTTAAAATATGGCCATTGGTAGTGGCTATAATTTCACCAAAATTTGGAATAGTTAAATACGCAGCTAGAGGTGGTACAATGAGCCAGGAAAAGATTCCACCAACAATCCAGTAGCTCTCCCAGGCCCAGCCTTTAACTTTCTTGAATGGGATATAAAAACTTCCAGATGCGAAACCACCGAAGAAATGAAAAATGACGCCTAAAATTGCCTGCATGCTCTATATTGGATATTTGGTTGGTCCAAAATAGAAATTAAGGCATATTTAACTGTCATGCACTGTTATGTCGGTTTACTTGTATTGACGATCACTCGAGTTAGAAGACGATAAAATCATGAAGTGATTTAACGCTCATGAAAAAAGAGCATTAGCGTAATCTCCTCATTTCCGCAGTGGAGAAATCTTTGAAGCTAAACAATGGAATCCGCGGGCAGTAATAAAAAAAGCCGGCGAATTTGCCGGCCATAAAATAACTTGATCTAAAGCTTCATTAAAGCAAATGTGATTTCAAATCGGCTGGCGAATAATTAATTGATTTTAAGGTCTTGTCATCTCCTTTTCTGAAAACCAGAAACAATCCGTCAACCTCTTTATAATATGATTCCGTTTGATCTTTGTCGAAATAATGTTTAATAGTCAATTCCGCTTCTTTTACTGTTTTGCAGGCCTTGCTCATATTAGAGCGATGCACTTCATCAAACAGCGTTTTAAATTTACCACCTAAACCAAATTCATGTATAGCACCGGCCAAAACATATTGCAAGTCACAAAGTGCATCGGCTACTTCAACTAAATCGTCGTTTTCTACAGCCTCCTGTAATTCTTTTAACTCTTCTGCCAGAAGCGCAATTCTTAAGTTTGCCCTTTGTTTTGATGGAATAGTAGGCGTTTCCAAAATAGGGTGTTTAAAAGTAGTATGAAATTCTGCAACCTGATTAAGTGAATTTGTTTCCTGCATGTGGTTTGGTTTAATTTTATGGCACCAAAAGTAAAAAAACAGCAAGACTTATCTAAACATAATTTAAACATTGGCAGTAAAGCAGCAATGATCTCACGGGTTATCTCTCTTTATAAAACGAGTAGCATCCAAACGTTACATGCAAAATGACCTGATTGACCCAAAGGCGCCGATAGCTTTTTAAATCCGGCTTTTTCATACATACCAATAGCAGTAGATAATTCAGGAAAAGACTCCAGGTAAATTTCATTATAACCAAATTGCTGTGCAGAGGAGATACTTTTCTGCATCAGCATTTTGCCAACCCCTTTACCCCTCGCCGCAGCAGCTGTATATAATTTTACCAGTTCTACACAACCTTCTGGCAAACCTGTTGTTGGAAAAATTCCGCAGCCCCCAATAATGTTACCATTTTCTTCTGCAATCCAGTAAGCCGATTGCGGCACTTCAAAAACTTTAGATAGATAATCCGTTGTCGGATCTGTATAAACAGTTCCAGGTTTATCAATCTTAAACTCTCTTAATACTGTCCTGATTAATGAAGCAAGCTCCTGATTATCCTTTTCTTCTATTGCTCTATAAATAATGGCCATGATTTTTTTCTCAAAGTTAAGAGTTGACAATGATGCACTGAAGAAATTTGAAACAAAACTGCAGTTCAATTCATTTAATAAAGAAAAGATATTACTATGGAAAACGATAAAATAACAGACGAAAACAAAAACGAGCATCCAAAACCGACAGATGAGGTTCAGAAAGAGATTGAAACCGTAGTGCCATCTGCTCACAAAGCAGAGGTTACACCAGGTAAACCTGAGAAATATGATGAAGTTAAAGATAATCAGTCAACCGATGAATCAGAATCTGAAGAGGGTAAAAAAGTAACTGAAGGCGGAGATACTGACCAAAGTGAAGAAAAACCATCTGCTACAAATGAATCAGAAACTAATCAGGAAGCCGATATTGAAGAGGACACAGATAATGAAGGTGAAGAAGGTTCGAATAATGAACATAACGGAATTGAAACGGTAACCCCATAAAGTATCATGCTAATTTTTGTTAAAGCTTTCTTACTGCTGAAATAGTTTTACTAATTTACCGTTATGATTAACATGAAAAATACACTATTGTTATGCCTCTTTACCCTAACTATATTTGGTTGCGGAATAAATAGGCAAGCACAGCAAATTAAAGCGCTGGAAGATTGCACTTATAAAATTACAGGGGTAAAACAAGTATCAATTGCTGGTGCAGATATTAAGCAATTAATGCAACAACAAACTTTCAGTTTAACCAGTTTACCTGGCGTAGCACTTGGTTTGCTAAGAAAAGATATTCCACTTCGGGCAAACCTGAATCTGGAAATCACCAACCCCTCTAGTAATTTAGCTGCCATCAACCAGTTTGAATACAAAATTCTGGTCAATAATACGGATCTAGCTCAAGGCATCGTAAATCAGAATGTAAGTATTGCTCAAGGACAAACAGTTACCGTTCCGGTACAATTGGTGAGCAATATTTATGGCCTGGTATCCAATGGAAATGTTTTTAATGACATCATTAAAGCAGCACAAAAAGGTTCTTCTTCAAAAGACGAAAAGCTTGGCCTATTAACAATTAAAATTAAGCCCACCTTTATGCTGGGAAATACTCCGGTAAAGTATCCTGGATACATTACCATCAATAAAGACATCAGTAGCAAAATTCTGTTATAAAACAAAAAACCCTCGCCCTATCAATCAGCGAGGGTTTTTTGTTTAAAATTTCTTTCCGGGCTTAAGTAACATGCCTTGAAAACTGTGTTGATCAAGGCTTTTAGCTACCTGCTTGAGTTCCGCAGAAGACAATTTTTCAGGCATTACAGTTGACGAAGCTTTCAAACTTGCTGTTTTCGCTGAAGTCGTTACAAAACTTCCTGTTCTGGCATATAATAGCGCATAGCTTAGCAATGTCTCCGATTCGTCGCCCCAGGTTTTAGTTAAATCTTCATAGGCCTCTTTATCAACCGTTAATCCGCTGTAATATCCACCTACGCCAGCCTGGTTTTTAGTTTCAAATTCAGGAACATACATATCTAGTTTATCTATTCTTATCGGGAAAAATCCTACAGGTTTGCCATAGGTGGTCTCGCCAATCAATTTTACGTCCATTACAGGTTTTAAACTATTTATAGCCAGCTCACTTGCTGATGCTGTAGATCCACTTACGATGAAATATATTCTTGATAAAGTTAAAGATCCGGATTTTGCAAAAAGTTCAATATTATCTGTTGATCCTGAAGTGTAATCTAAATCGGCATAAGTGGCATACTTCCCATTTACGCCTGTTGTAAACGGCTGGAGTTTGTCATCACCATCCAATAATGGCTGGTGCGCAAGGATAGATGCTTTTCTTTGTGCTGTTGTGATATTCTGTAAATAGTTGTTATAATAAGTAGTATACATAACCTTACCATTCTGCGCAATTGGCGCAGCAAGGTTAATCAGATCAGTTGCAGTAGAAACATAGCCACCACCATTATACCTTAAATCTACCACCAGTTCTGTTACACCCTGTGATGCGAAATTGGAAAAAACAGTTTTTAATGCAGCTGAAACATTATTGGTAAAGCTATTAAAAACAAGGTAACCAACTTTCTTGGTACCAACCGTATAGGTGTTAGTATAAAATATAGGGTTAACGGTATAGCTAGATGAATTTATAGTTACCGATTTAGTTACATTATCTAAACCTACAAAAGTAAGCGAAATAGATGCATTGCTGCCAAAAATAGCATCATTCAAAAAGTTTATAGTAGAACTGCTATAAGTTAAATTGGTTCTACCATTAATACTGGTAATTTTGCAACCTCTTGTTAAACCTTGAATACTGGCTGGTGAATTTGGATAAACATATTTTACCCTTAAATCCGAAGTGGTTTGATAATTAACGGAGAAGCCATAATCATTTGATGTTCCGTTTACATCAGCTTTCAGAGCAGACACCTTAGCTGTCGTAGCAATATAATCGAAAAAAGAATATTTTGGATCGCTGGAGCCATTTACATATTCATAAGGTTTTCCGGTAGATGGATCTGATGAATATTGGGTAAGGGCATAAAGTTCAGCTTCGTTAGAACTAAAACTACGTGGTTTGAAAGCATCATAAGTAGGCAATGAAGTATTCCAGTAATAAAGTTCTTTCGTATAAAGAAAAATGGAATCTTTAGTTAATTCATCTCTGCTGGCAGCTACGGGCGTAACAGGTTGTTCGGGTGTAGCGCTCTCTTTCTTACAAGCCATTAATAGGCTTGTAGCCATTAATATAATAGCTGTGAAGTAACTGTATTTGTGATATTTCATATTTGCTTTTATAGTGGATTTTTTAGATATACGAGGGTTGCCATTGAAAAGATGCTGCGCCATAAAATTAAATCATTTCATGAACTAAATTTATTCTTAATTATTGTAATAACTCATTCGTGTATCGATAATAAATTACAATTAATCGATTAAATTACTTTTGACTGAGAATTGATAGGTATGGTAATGGTTCTAAAAATAAAATGGAATTGGTCAATAAAATAGGCCAAAAACCTTTGAAGTAGAAAAATTGAATGATTTCAGTATAGACTAAAAACAATAAAGCCTTTCATTTCTGAAAGGCTTTTGGAAGTGGTGCCACCTGGATTCGAACCAGGGACACAAGGATTTTCAGTCCTTTGCTCTACCGACTGAGCTATGGCACCATCCGTTTGGGATTGCAAAGGTAGTATTATTTTTTAAAGATCCAATTCTTCTTTATTTTTTTGTTATTTTTTTTCAGATACGTTAACATCAATAACATGCTTTAAAAAAATATTTTCCAAACCCTCTATTTCATCCATAACCTCGACAATACTTTTAAAACTAAACATGAAATAAGTCTAAACAAATTTTTATTATCCGGCGAAAAACAAAAGGGTTAAAACCAAAAAAGCCTCTCATTTCTGAAAGGCTTTTGGAAGTGGTGCCACCTGGATTCGAACCAGGGACACAAGGATTTTCAGTCCTTTGCTCTACCGACTGAGCTATGGCACCATCCGTTTGGGATTGCAAATGTAG
>Ga0116227_10006780_pt1 | contig 22921 bp, 16 predicted proteins | sample S1TSphgellanicum_FD_89693 | JGI IMG/M metagenome (GOLD analysis project Ga0116227, IMG submission 89693) | Host-associated microbial communities from peat moss isolated from Minnesota, USA - S1T2_Fb - Sphagnum magellanicum MG | ecosystem: Host-associated > Plants > Peat moss > Unclassified...
CTCAATCCCGCGAGCGCCGCCGCATCGAGCGTTGCATAGGCGGCGACTTTGGTGGCATCGAGCAGCTTCTTGGAGAAGGCATCGGACAAGGCCGAGGATTCCTCGTTGAGCTTCTTGAGCTTGGCCTTGTCGGCCTCGCCCAGATTGGCACCCGAATGCACGAACTCATCATAGGTCACCTCCAGCAGCCGCAGAGATTCCGGATCGAGTTTCAGGCCAGCGCGCTTGGCGTAGATCGCGGCCACACGCTCGAACAGCGATCGATTCAGATGAATGGCGTCGGCGTGAGCGGCCATCTTCGGCGCCAACGCGGTCTTGGCCGCCTGCAGCGTGGGATCGACATTGGCCTGCGTCACCGCATAAAAGGCGGCCAGCGCCCGCGTCAACAAGCGGCCGCTGCGCTCCATGGCGATGAGCGTGTTCTCGAAAGTCGGGGCCGCCGGATTGGCGGCGATCTTGTTCATCTCGCGCAGTTGTTCGGCCATGCCGGCCTCAATGGCCGGTTGATAGTCTTCATCCGCGATCTTGTCGAAAGGCGGTGCCTGAAACGGCAACGAACTGGGTTTGTAGAACGGGTTGGCCGGCCCGAATTCGGCGGCGCGGGAGTGGCCGGCAAACGTCAGAACCGGACCTAAGAGCGCGCAAGCGATGGTGGATTTCATGAGATTTCCGTAATCGTTAGAGATGGGTGTCGGCCGGCAATTCGTCTTTGGGAGGCACTTTAGGTCGCTCGCGCATCGGCAGTTCGGGAATCATGAGCGTGGCGCTGAGCGCAATCACCACGACCGTCAGGCTGAGCAGAATGACATGAGTCACCGAGTCCGCGATCAAAATTCGGATGGCATCAGGGATGTTGATGACGCTCGAATGCACCTGAGCTTCCACCGACAGACTGCGCAAGGTCGATAAATTCAAGGGCGGCAGGTCGGCCGCTGTCGACCAAGCCAGCAACTTGGCGTTCAAGCCGCTCGACAGCAGGGTACCGAACACGGCGACGCCGACGGTTGAGCCGATCTGACGAAAGAATTGGTTGGCGCTGGTAACCACGCCGATCCGGTTCACGGGCACCGCATTCTGAATAGCCACTCCGTACAGGCTTTGCAGCGGTCCCAAACCGATGCCGAGCATGGCCATACGCCAGGCGAGGTCGAGGCGCGAGGTGTGTTGACTCATCTGGCTGAGCAGGAATGTGCCGAGCAATACCACGAGCATTCCCGCCAGCATGAAAGGCTTGTAACGGCCGGTGCGAGTCACCAGCCTTCCTGCCACGGTGGCTGACACGATCAGACCGAGCATCAACGGCAGTGTCGACAGGCCGCTGGTGGTCGCCTGCACGCCCTGTCCCAGCTGCATGAACAGCGGCAAGAAGGCCACGACGCTCAAGAACGACATGGAGGAGAAGAATCCAGCAAGGTTCGCCCAGGTGAAGACCTTGTTGCCGAACAATTCCATGTGAATGATGGGGTCTTTGGCGCGCTTCTCCACCCAGACGAACAGCACCGTACACACGACGAACATCGCGAACAGGCCGAGTACGATGCTCGAGTTCCAGGCATACTTCTGGCCGCCGAAGGTGAGAGCCAAGAGCAGCGGGACGCAGGCAGCAACGATCAATATCGCGCCTGAATAGTCGATGCTGCCCTTGGAGCCATGCGACAGTTTGGGCATTTTGGCGATCACCATGAACAGAGCCACCAATCCGATCGGCAGGTTCAGGTAGAACACCCAGCGCCAGCCGGCGATGGCGTGGCCACCCAACGTCACGCTGCCGTGGTCGGTGAAATAGCCGCCGAGCAGCGGACCGATGGCGCTCGCGAGTCCAAACACCCCGCCGAACAAGCCGGCAAACTTGCCGCGCTCGCGCGGCGGAAAGAGGTCCGCGATGATGGCAAAGGCGGTGGTAAACAGCGCGCCGCCGCCCAAACCTTGGATCGCTCGAAACACGATCAGCTGGACCATGCCGCCGCCCAACAACGGCAAATCGCCAAATTCGCCCGCCAAGCCGGCCAACCAAGAACCCATCAAAAACAGTCCAATGCCCGCCAGCAGCACCGGTTTGCGTCCGTATAGATCGCCCAACTTGCCCCACACCGGCACCATCACGGTCGAGGAAAGCAGATAGGCGGTGGTGACCCAGGAATACAGCTCGAGGCCATGCAGCTGACTGATGATGACGGGCATCGCCGTGGACACGATGGTCTGGTCCAGCGCCGATAATAGAAACACGATCATCACCCCGATGATGGTGATCTTGCGCTCGGCTGCGGTGAAGTGGGCGGCGGTCAACCAGGGCTCCCTACACTTGGGCTGGCGAATCTTAGCGGAATTGTTCGGCATGTCTGAAATTGACGACATTCCACAATGCGATGCGAGTGGCTTATTATTTTTCGCATGAAGACTTGGCTGGAAAACACGCTGCACCAGGGGCTCGAGGTCCCGGTCATGGTGATCAACAAGCTGCGCACCGACGCCGAGCGGTGGCAGACAGCGATTCGCGAGTTCACGCCGCCGATCAATCTGGCCGATATCTTGCGGGCGCGCGCTCGCATGACGGCGTAGGGAGGCCCACCGGTCACTGCTGAGTAATCGCGGCACGACGGCCGCGCAGCACGAATTTTTGGATCTTTCCCGTCGCCGTCTTCGGCAGCTCGCTCACGAAATGAAAGGCGCTGGGCACTTTGAAATGCGCCAGAGATTCGCGGGCGAACGCGCGCAGCTCCGCCTCCGTCGCGCTCATGCCGCTGCGCAGTACCACAAAGGCGTGCGGCGACTCACCCCAGACCGGGTGTGGCATGCCGACCACGGCCACCTCGAGGATGGCCGCATGGCGCAGCATCGCACCCTCCACTTCGATGGAGGAAATATTCTCGCCACCGCTGATGATGACGTCCTTGAAGCGGTCGCGGATTTCGATGGACCCATCGGCATGAACCACCGCACCGTCGCCGGAATGAAACCAACCGCCGGCAAAAGCCGCCGCGGTAGCCTGAGGGTCGTTGTAGTAACCGGCCATGACCACGTTGCCGCGGGCCACGATTTCCCCCAGGGTGAGCCCGTCCTGGGGCACATCGCGCATCTGTTCGTCCACCACCCGCAGCTCTCCTGAGGTGATCAATTCGACCCCCTGGCGGGCCTTTGACGCCGCCCGCAGCGGCGCCGACAGGCCGCTATGTTCTGGCAGCGATTCGTTGATCGAAATGAACGGCGAGGTTTCGGTCAGCCCGTACGCATGCGTAATGTCCCAGCCCAGCTCCGACTCCAGGCGTTCGATGGTGGCGGCAGCCGGTGGAGCACCCGCGGTGATGACGCGCACGCCGCGCGGCAGGCGGCGCCGCGGCGCCTCCGGTCCATTGGCGATGGCGATGAGCACCGTCGGCGCGGCACTCAGGTGAGTGACACCCTCGCGGCTGATCAGATCGTAGATCACGGCAGGGTCGACCGCGCGCAGACACACGTGAATGCCGGCGGCGGCGGTCACCGACCAGGTAAATGTCCACCCATTGGCGTGAAACATCGGCAGCGTCCATAGATACCGGCTTGCCGGAGTCATCGGCCAATGCACCAGAGTACCCACCGAGTTCATCCAGGCATTGCGGTGCGTGATCATCACTCCCTTGGGCCGCGAGGTGGTGCCGCTGGTGTAATTGATGGTCAGCAGATCATTTTCGGCGATCGTCGCGAGCGGCGCGGCGGCGGCATCGCCGAACGACGTTTCGTATTCCAGCCAGCCGGGCTTCTTGCCCTCCAGGGCGACGAAATGCCGCACCAACGGCATGCGATGGCGAACCGCATCGATGGCGTCCAAATAATCTTCGTGTACGCACAGCACGGTTGCTCCGCTGTGCGTCACCACATAGACAAAATCATCGGCCGACAGTCGATAATTGATCGGGACCAGCACCGCGCCCAAAGCCGGGACCGCATAGAACTGCTCCAGTTGCTGATGAGTGTTCGGGGATATCGTGGCCACTCGATCGCCCTTGACCACCCCGAGCTGCATGAGTCCGGCTCGCCAGCGGTCGCAGCGCTCGGCGAACTCTGCGTACGTGAGCCGTACCGCGCCGTCGATGACGGCCTCGCGCGCGCCGTACAACTTGCGGGCGCGACGCAAGAAATCCAAAGGGGTGAGGGGGTTTTCCATGGTGATATTCTAATGCCGATGCGCACGTCCCTGTGGGTGGTTGTCGGCTTGAGCATGGGACCGGTGGTCGCCTTAGGGTTGGCGCGCTTCGCCTACGCGCTGCTGCTGCCCGCCATGCGCGAAGGCCTGGGGTGGAGCTACGCGGATGCCGGCGCCATGAACACTGCCAATGCCGCGGGCTATCTAGTGGGGGCGCTGCTGGCGACCAGCGTTGCGCGTCGATTGGGCGTCAAGCAGGCTTTCTTCACCGCTCTCATCGTCACCACGGCTGCGGTGACAGCCGGCGGTTTGACCGCGACCTTCGCCGTTTTGTCAGCGCTGCGTTTTGTGGCGGGCGTCTCGGGCGGTGTGGTGTTCATCACCGGCGGTGCGATGGCGGCCGCAGCCAGCGGGACCGCGGCCCGGGCACCGCTGGCATTGGGTATTTACTTCGCCGGCGGCGGCGCAGGTATCGCCATCTCGGCGTTGGCGGTGCCTTCTTTGTTGGAAACCGTCGGCTGGCGCGGCGGGTGGTTGGTGCTCGGGGGCCTTGCGACGGCAGCAGTTATCGCCGCCATTCCCGCGCTGTTGCACGCGCCGCTTCCAGCGCCACCCACGACAGCGGTCCGGGAGCGGCCCTGGCCGCTGCGCAGCATCGCCATTGAACTGCTGGGGTATACGCTGTTCGGTGCGGGTTATATCGCCTATGCCACTTTCATCATTGCCCATTTGCGCAGCGCATCGCAGTTTTCCGCCCGCGAGATATCGATGTTCTGGGCCCTGCTGGGTTTATCGGCCGTTGCCGGAGTGTTCGCTTGGAGCCCGCTGCTGGCGCGCCTCAAGGGGGGTTGGGGGGCCGCCATCACCATGGCCGTGGTGACCGTGGGCGCCGCTTTGCCGCTGATCTCCTCCTCCGATGTTATCGCCTACACATCGGCGCTGCTGTTCGGCGGATCGTTTCTGTCCACGATCACCGCGGTGACCTCATTCGCAAGGCGGGCGGCACCGCCCGAGGCGTGGACACGGGCCATCGCCGCGTTGACCGTGGCCTTCAGCATAGGTCAGTGCATCGGCCCGATCTTGAGCGGTTATTTGTCGGATGGTCCCGAGGGCGTGCGCCGCGGATTGGAGCTATCCGTGGGTATCTTGATCCTGGCCGTGATCATCAGCGGCCTGCAGCGCGAAGTCAGCCCCTCTTAAGGCTTTGCGATCAAGATTGCGCGAAAATCATTGACGTTGGTCAAGGTGGGTCCCGTGACCACCGAATCACCCAAGGCGGTGAAGAAGCTATGGGCATCGTTCGCAGCCAGCACGTCCTTCGGACTCAAACCCTTGTCCCAGGCGCGCGACAAGGTATCCGGACCGAAGCGTGCACCGGCTATTTCCTCTTGTCCATCGACCCCGTCGGTATCGCCGGCCAAGCCATAGACGCCCGCCTGCCCATCGAGCGCAATCGCGAGCGACAACAAAAACTCCACATTGCGCCCGCCACGGCCGTTGCCGCGTACCGTCACCGTCGTTTCCCCGCCCGATAACAACACGCAGGGCGCGCGAAACGGCTGACCGTGGCGCACGATCTGTTGAGTGACGGCCGCGATCACCTTGCCGACATCGCGCGCTTCGCCTTCGATGGCATCGCTCAAGATATGCACTGGCAATCCCGCCTTGCGTGCGACCGCTGCCGCCGCCTCGAGCGCCATTTGCGGCGTAGCGATGGTGCAGGAGGTGGCGCGCGACAGTTGCGGATCACCCGGCTTGACCGACTCGCTGAGCTCGCTCTCCAGCCATTCCCGCACCGCTGCTGGCAGTTCGATTCCGTAGCGGCGCACGATGCCGAGCGCGTCCGCCGAGGTACTCGGATCAGCGACCGTGGGACCCGATGCGATATCGATGGGCCGATCCCCCGGTACATCCGAGATCAACAGAGTCAATACGGCCGCGGGGTGGCAGGCCGCGGCCAACCGCCCGCCCTTGATGGCCGACAGATGCCGCCGCACGCAATTCATCTCGCTGATGGTGGCGCCTGATTTCAGCAGTGCCTTGCTCACTTCCTGCTTCATGGCCAGCGTCAAGCCTGGCGCGGGCAATGGCAGCAGCGCGGAACCGCCGCCCGATATCAAGCACAGCACCAGATCGTCTTCACTCAAGCCCGACACCAATTTGAGCATGCGTTCGGCGGCATGCATGCCGGCGGCATCGGGAACCGGGTGAGCGGCCTCGAGGATGTCAATCCGCTCGCACGGCACCGCGTAACCATAGCGGGTGACGACGAGACCCGATAGTTGTCCGGGCCAATGGCGCTCCACGGTTTGCGCCATGGCTGCCGAGGCCTTGCCGGCACCGATGACGAGGAGCTTGCCTTTGGGCGGTTTAGGCAAATGCGGCGGAATGCAAAGCGCCGGCTGTGCCGACGCGACGGCCGCGTCGAACATTCGCCGCAGCAACTCTTCAGGCGGCAAGCGTGTTGCGGAGCGTTCCGATGCCGTCGATGCTGATTTCGACTGTCGCTCCATCCTTGATTGAACCTACGCCGATCGAAGTACCGCAGGCGATGACATCGCCGGGCATCAAAGTCAGGTCATGCGAAATACGGCTCACCAACTCATGCGGCGGGAACACCATGTCGGACAAGGGATAGTTCTGGCGCTCGCTGCCGTCGACGCGAGTCAGCACGCTGGACGCCAATGGATCGATATCCGTGGCAATCGCGGGACCCAAACAACCAAACGTGTCGAAGCTCTTCGACCTCGTCCACTGAGCGAAATCGGGATTTTCAAACAGCATATCCATGGCCGTCACATCGTTGACGCAGGTGTAACCGAAGATGTACCGCGCGGCATCGCTGGAAGCCACATTGCGGCAGGTCTTGCCGATCACGATGCCCAGTTCACCCTCGAACACGATTTTTCCCGTGTATCCCAATGGCCGGCGGATGGGTTCGTCGCAGCCGATGGCCGACGTGCTCGACTTGATGAAAAACGGCGGGTGGGTCGGTACGGGCTTGCCGATCTTGGCGGCGAGGGTGTGGAAGTTGTTCCACAGGGCCACGATCTTGCCGGGAATGCACGGACTACGCAGCGTGTACTCGCCGGCCTCGTGCCTATGACCAGAGTCTTTGGCGCCGGCAAACATGTCGCCGCTATGCTCATGAATCTGGCCGTTCTTCAACAAGCCAAAACCGTCGCGGCCCGCGGCAGAGAACCGCACCCAGTGGCTCACACCAACACCGACTTCAAAAGCTTGGCCATCTCCGCCGGATTGCGCGTCACTTTGATCCCGCACTCCTCCATCACCGCCAACTTTTCATTGGCCGTGCCTTTGCCGCCCGAAATGATGGCACCCGCATGTCCCATGCGCTTGCCCGGCGGCGCCGTCACTCCGGCGATGAAGCCCACCACGGGCTTCTTCATGTAGGCCTTGATCCAGCGCGCGCAAGTTTCCTCGTCATCGCCGCCGATCTCGCCCACCATGATGACCGCGTCGGTTTGCGGGTCTTCGTTGAACATGCGCATGACGTCGACGTGCTTCAATCCGTTGACCGGATCGCCGCCGATACCGACGCAGGTGGACTGCCCCAAGCCCAGTTCCATCAATTGCCCTACCGCTTCATAGGTCAACGTGCCGGAACGCGAGACCACGCCGATACGGCCCTTCTTGTGAATGTGTCCGGGCATGATGCCAATCTTGATTTCATCGGGCGTGATCACACCGGGGCAATTAGGGCCGACCAGCAAGGTTTTCTTGCCGCGCATCTTGTTGCGGGTATTGATCATGTCGCGGACGGGAACTCCTTCCGTGATGCAGATCACCAGATCCAAATCGGCCTCCACCGCCTCGTCGATGGCCGCGGCCGCGAACGGCGGCGGCACATAGATGACCGATACGCTGGCGCCGGTCTGTTGCTTGGCTTCCTTGACGCTGCCGAAGATGGGAATGCCTTCGAACTTCTCGCCCGCCTTGTTGGGATTCACGCCGGCGACGAAAGCTTCCTTGCCGTTGGCGTAATCGCGGCACAGCCGCGTGTGAAAGGCGCCGGTCTTGCCGGTAATCCCCTGCGTCATCACCTTGGTGTTCTTATCGATCAAAATGCTCATGGGAGTCCTTTACTTGTGCCCGGCAACCGCGGCGACGATTTTTTGCGCGGCATCAGCCATGTTGTCGGCCGAGATGATGGGCAATCCAGAGTCCTTGAGCGCCTTCCTTCCCAATTCTTCGTTGGTGCCTTTCATGCGAACCACCAACGGCACGCTGAGCTTGACCTCTTTGGCCGCGGCGATGACGCCTTCGGCGATCGTATCGCAGCGCATGATGCCGCCGAAGATATTCACCAGGATTCCCTTCACCGCGGGATTCTTCAGCATCAGTTTGAAGGCCTCGGTGACCTTCTGCGTGGTCGCGCCGCCGCCCACGTCCAAGAAGTTGGCAGGCTCCGCTCCGAACAGCTTGATGGTATCCATGGTGGCCATCGCGAGACCCGCGCCATTCACCAGGCAGCCGATGTTGCCGCCCAGTGAAATGTACGACAGATCGAATTTCGACGCCTCGACCTCAGCCGGATCCTCTTCGTCCAAATCGCGCAGGGCGACGATTTCCGGATGACGGAACAAGGCGTTCGAGTCGAAATTGATTTTCGCGTCCAGCGCCAGCACATCGCCATTGCCGGTGAGAATCAACGGATTGATCTCCGCCAGCGAGGCATCACTCTCGACGAAAGCTTGATACAGGCCATGCATGAACTTGCGTGCCTGCGCGATGGACGCATCGGGGACGCCGATCTTGTGGGCGATGTCGTCCGCCTGCGCATCCGTCAGCCCCAGATCCGGATCGATCGCCACCTTGAAAATCTTCTCCGGCGCATGCGCCGCAACTTCCTCGATCTCCATGCCGCCCTCGGAACTGGCCATCAGGGTGACGCGCTGTGTGGCGCGATCGACGACCATGCCGACATACAGTTCTTTGCGGATATCGGCGCCTTCCTCGACCAACAAGCGCTTGACCAGCCTTCCCTCGGGCCCGGTTTGGTGAGTGACCAAGGTCATGCCAAGAATCTTCGCAGCGTAGTCATGCACTTCCTCGAGCGACTTGGCCACTTTGACGCCGCCGCCCTTGCCGCGACCACCGGCGTGAATCTGCGCCTTGACCACCCACACCTTGCCGCCCAGCGTGCGCGCCGCCGCATCCGCCTCCGCCACCGAGAAACACGGCATGCCCCGCGGCGTCGCCACGCCGTATTTGCGAAGCAGTTCCTTACCCTGATATTCGTGAATGTTCATGCGTGTACGGCCTGCGGCCAACCCTCATCCAATGATTTCGCCAATAATTTCGTGAGCGCAAACACCGTGTCGATATGGGGCGTGGCAGTCTTCGTCAAGCGCCCGAGCTCCACCACCGAGCCCAACAGGGCGTCGATTTCCAAGGTCCGTGCCGCTTCCACATCCTGCAGCATGGAAGTCTTGTGGTGGCCGACCTTCTCGGCGCCGGCGATGCGCTTATCCATGGGCACGCGAAATACGGCGCCCAGCTTGATGCCAATCTCCTGGGCTTCGCCCATCATCGCCGCCGCAACGGCGCGGGTGGGTGGAAATTGACAGATGCCCGCGAGCGTCGCGCGCGACAACGCGCTGATGGGATTGAAGGTCAGGTTGCCCCACAGCTTCAACCAGATCTCGGAGCGGATGTCATCCAGGACCGGCGCGTGCAATCCCGCATTGACGAAACAGGCGGACAGCTTCGAGACGCGTTCGCTGATCGAACCATCCGGCTCGCCCAACGGAAAGCGCTTGCCCTCCACATGCTTGATCACCCCGGGCGAGATGAGTTCGGCCGCCGGATACACCACGCAACCAATCACACGCTCCCCAGGAATTTTTGCGTAGATCCGGCCGGTCGGATCCACGCTGGTCACCCGTGTGCCGGCGTATTCGCCCTTGAATTCGTGGAAGTACCAGTAGGGTATGCCGTTCTGCATCGGCACCACCACGGTATCCGGTCCAAACAGTTTGCCGACCTCATCGACGATGCTTTCGACCTGGTGCGCTTTCATCGCCAGGATCACCACATCCTGCACACCCGCTTCTGCGTAGTTGTCGGTGGCTTTGACCTTGGCGACCGTCTCCTCGCTGCCGTCGGCATTGATCAAGCGTATGCCCTGAGTCCGCAGCGCTTGCAGATTGGCGTTGCGGGCGATGAAGGTGACGTCTTCCCCCGCCAGCGCCAGCCGTATGCCGACGTAACCGCCTATAGCGCCCGCTCCAATGATCGCAATCCTCATAACCCCGCCTCAGTCCACAAAATGGCGCTCAGTGTGCACTGAGAAGCGCATCGTTGCACGCTCCTTGGCGAGTGACTCGTGTCACAGCGGCGGAACAATATGTCATCGCGGCGTATGCTCACGGCCGCGCTCCATCAGATCACTTTCTTCAGCCTCAGCTCCGCCACTTCGGTCGGCGCAAAACCCAGCTCCGCCAACACCTCATCCGTGTGTTCGCCAAGCAGCGGCGAACGCGTCACGTGCGTCGGGCTGTCGCTCATCTTGATGGGGTTGCCGACGGTCAGATATTTGCCGCGCTTCGGATGATCCACCTCGACGATGGTGCCGGTCTTGCGCAGCGCCGGCTCATGCGCCAACTCTTCCATCGACAAAATGGGGCCGCAGGGTATGTCGTGCTCGTTGAGCAGGTCCATCGCTTCGAATTTGGTCTTGGTGACGCTCCACGCCTCGACCGCGGCAAATACTTCCGCCAGTCTCGGCAGCCGCGCATTGGGCGTGGCGAAGTTCGGGTCGGTGAGCCAATCTTCCCGGCCGATGATGTGGCAGATCTCCTTCCACACGGGGGCCTGCGCGATGAAATACAGATAGGCGTTCGGGTCGGTCTCCCAGCCCTTGCATTTCACGATGGTGCCCGGTTGGCCGCCGCCCGATGCATTCGCCGCGCGCGGCACGGAGGTACCAAATTTGCCGTTGGGGAACTGCGGATATTCCTTCATGACCTTGGTGCGTTCGAGGCGCTGCTGGTCACGCAATTTGACCCTGCACAGATTCAGCACGCCATCTTGCATGGCAGCGAGAACCTTCTGCCCCCGGCCGGTGGTGTTGCGCTGGAACAGCGCCGTGACAATACCCAATGCCAGGTGCAGACCCGTGCCGCTGTCGCCGATCTGCGCGCCCGTGACCAGCGGCGGACCATCGTCGAAGCCCGTGGTGGAGGCAGAACCGCCGGCGCACTGCGCCACGTTCTCATAGACTTTGCAGTGCTCGTAGGGACCGGGACCGAAGCCTTTCACGGAGGCCACGATCATTCGAGGGTTCAATTCCTGGATCCGCGCCCAATCAAATCCCATCCGATCGAGTGCGCCCGGCGCGAAGTTTTCAACGAGTACATCGCAATATTTGATCAGCCGTTCCAGGACCCGTTTGCCGTGTTCGCTTTTGGTATCCAGCGTGACCGAACGCTTGTTGTGATTCAGCATGGTGAAATACAAGCTGTCCGCATCCGGTACGTCGCGCAGCTGGTCGCGCGTGATATCTCCGGCGCCGGCCTTTTCCACCTTGATGACGTCCGCCCCGAACCACGCCAGCAACTGCGTGCATGTCGGACCCGATTGCACATGCGTGAAATCGAGAATACGGACCCCGTCTAACGCCTTACCCATGAAGTCTCCCAACGCTCACTTTGCCGCCCACCACGGCGGTTTTCGACTCTTCGGCATAATATTCCCGGCTTCGCGCAAAATGACGAACCCGCATCGGCTTCAGCACGAACAGCGCCATCAGGCCCGCGATGATGTTGAAAACCATGGCAACAGTAAAGACCGCCGACCAACCCGACCCCTTGGCGAGATACGCAGCAAAGGGCACCATCAAGGCGCCGGCACCCTTGGCGGTATACAGCATGCCGGCATTGGACGCCGCGAATTTTGAGCCGAAGGTGTCGCCCTGGGTGGCGGGAAACAGGCTGAAAATTTCCCCGTACACGCCAAAGTAGACCGCCGTGATCAACACGAAAATCATCGGATCGGCTGCAGAGGTCTTGAGGGTGAACAAGCAGAGAGCGCCCACGAGGAACGCGATCGCCATCGTGTATTCCCGTCCAATCTGATCCGACACCCAGCCGAAAAACGGCCGCCCGACGCCATCGAAAATTCGATTCAGCTGGACAGCAAAAACCGCGGCCGGCAGCACGAATCCAAACAGCGGCACGGGTGTCTTGGCTATGGACAAATCCTTGGCGATCGAGGCAATCGAGGCGGCAATGGTCAGACCGCCGGAGGCAATCAAGAAGAACATTATGTACAACACATAGAACACCGGGCTGCGCAATACTTCCGCCGGGGTGTAGCCATGCGCAGTCGTGGTCTGCTTCGAGGCGGCGCTCATCAGGCCTTTCGGAGGCGCCATTAGAATCCAGGCCATGACAAAGACGATGGCACCCTGCAGCAAACCAAAGAACAGGAAGGTGTGCTGGTAGCCCGACGCTTCGATCATCTTCTTGATGGGATCCACGGTAAAGGCGGCGCCGATGCCGAATCCCGCCGCCGTAATACCGGCCGCCAAACCGCGACGTCCCGGAAACCATTTCAGGGCATTGCCAACGCAAGTGCCGTAGACGCAACCGGTTCCGATGCCGCCCAGGGCCGCGCCGGCGTAGAGCAATGGCAGCGAGTCAGCGACCGAATTGAGCGCCCACGCCGCAGCCACCAGCAGCGAACCGCCCAGCACCACCCACCGAGGCCCGAAGCGATCGACCAAGTATCCTTCCACCGGGATGAGCCACGTTTCGATGGCCACGAACACCGTGAAAGTCGCCTGGATGGCAGTGCGTCCCCAATGGAATTTGGCGTCGATGGGATCGACGAACCAAGTCCACCCGTATTGTAGATTCGCGACACAGGCCATACAGACGACCCCGATGGCGAGCTGTATCCAGGGCATCCAAGGATTTACCAACGGCGACTTTGAAGTTGCACTTTCATTCATATAGTAGTTCTCCGTAAGTGACTTGCGACGCGCCGGCGGATGCGCATATCTCAACGATGGGTCACGCGGACGCGCCCCATACAACCCCCCACGATGCACCAGCCAACTCTGTTTCGTGGTATACCATATATGAAGGACTTTTGGACTTCAATTGGCGCGCAGCGCAGGGCATGAGGATGACACGGGCTGATTTGACGGATTCTGGTGGCGTTTGACGGTATGGAGCGTTTTTTCTACCGCTTTTCTTATATTTGGTTTGGAGATGCCCGCGCAATGTAATATATCTGTCGCGCCAAACGGAACCGGCAGTCGAGAAAACAGTATGAATTCCATCGTCAGTCTTGTTCAACGCACCTCGGCTGCCACGCCGCTGGCGCTTGCACCGCTCAACGCCACGAGCCTGCGCGACCAAGCTTATATGTTGCTGAAGAGCGCGATCGCGGATACGGATATCTACGACCCGCAGCAGGAGCTGCGTCTCGATGAACGCCAACTGACGGCGGCGCTCGGCGTCAGCCGTACGCCAATACGCGAAGCGCTGTCCCTGCTGGAACAGGAAGGATTTATCCGCACCGTGCCGCGCCGCGGTATCTACATCATCCGCAAGTCCAAGCGGGAAATGATCGAAATGATTCAGATGTGGGCAGCCCTTGAATCGATGGCGGCGCGCTTGGCGACTCTGCATGCCACCGACGCCGAGATCGCCAAGCTGCGCCACCTATTCGATGAATTCCAGAATTCACCGCCGTCCGAACACCTGAGTGAATACTCGGACGCGAACATCGCCTTCCACACCGCGGTGATAGCGCTGGGTGGCTCGCAAACCATCATCGATGCGACGCGCAATTTGATGCTGCACGTGCGCGCGATTCGGCGTGCCACGATCACCCAAAGCGATCGCGCCACGCGCTCCATCGTCGACCATTTGAAGATCATCGAGGCGCTCGAGCGACGCGACACGAATCTGGCCGAACAACTGACGCGCCAGCACACCCTGGAGCTGGCCGAGCACGTCGACCAGCACTGCCAGTTTCTCGACGGTTAGGGGCCCGCGACTCCCGGCGTGGAAACGCCCGGCGTGGAAACGCCCCACTGCCCCAGGGTGTGCAGCGCGCTGCCGTCCAGGTCGCCCAGGAGTTGCGCATGTGGGGACGCAACCGCCTGTCCCGTGAGGGCATCCTTTGCAACCGCACGCACCCCGGCCAAGGTATCCGGATCTTCAACAGCCGCACGCAGCGCAGCCGGATCCGTGCTCCTCACCGTGCCTGATTCGATGCGCAGATATATTTTGCCGCTGCTTTGCTCGGCGAAATTGACACGGCGGAATTCCCGGACGCAGCGCCTGAGGAACGCCAAGTTCTTGTCAGCGGCGAGCAATCCAGGGTCGCGATACAGCTTCTCCGGGCGCTCGGCGTCCACGTTGACGCGCGCATAACGCTCGATATCCAACATGCATTTGACGTCCAACACATTGAAGGTCTCGTTATCGCCGAAGGCCACGGTGCGCGGCCGCTCGCCGATGCGCACGGTGTTGTCGAGAAACTCGAAGCGTATGCGTTTGTCGCTGCGCAGGATCCAAGTGAAGAACACATTGGGGATGCCCGAGTACGCCTCCACCGCATGCGCCAGCGTGTCGTCGACCGCCTTGTAGCGTCCGAACTCCAGACCGCGATTCCAAGCCCTTTGCACCAACATCTCCGGCGGTGTGATCATGAAAAACAGGTACACCGACTGGCCGAAGCGGGTCAGCAGGTTGCTGCCGGCCTCGACCGAATCCGGCGCGAAACTGTCGAAACGAAATCGGTCGATCAGCAGATGCGACATCTCGCCGCGCGTCTGTTTGCGCGCCATGTAGCGATCCAATTTTTGATCGACGATCTGCAGTTCCTCGGCGGTGCAGGCGCCGGCATACTTGTAAAACACGCCCAAGGAAGGATAGTCGAGCAGCTGCTTGCGCCAGATGTCGGGACTGATGAGCGCGAAATCGCTCCACTTGAGCCCGATGTCGCCCGTCAATTTCTTCTGCAGCGGACGCAGCGAACTCTTGCCGGACGCTGACGCCCCTTTGGTGTTGATAACCACCGGATGCTCTTGCCGCGGCAACAGCTGGTAGCCCTTGTCATGCGCGGCCTCGAGAAGCAGCGGCGCGACCACGACGCCGATGCATTCACTGGCGTAGTCGTTGCAAGCCATATCGGTCGCCATGGCCTTGATCAAATCATGCGTTCCCCAAGACTGGCCTTGGGTCGCGAACAGCGCCGACAGGACCCTGGCCAATGCTTTGGATGCGGCGGCCATCATGGGGTCGGCGGCGGCACTCTTCGAACGCTGGAGGTTGGCGATTTGCTCCGGCCCCCAGCTGCGCCCGATACTGCGCAGTGCCGCCGCGATGCAGGCATCGATGGCTTTACGTGCTTCCGCATAAGCGCCCTCGATGGCGGCGGTGTGGGGTTCGACATGATCCGCCAGAATCTGCCGCACCATTTCGCGGAAGTTCACACCGAGGTCGCCGATGCGCGAACCGTCGGGCACAGCGAAATCTGCCGTCACGCGGATGAGGACCTCGTGCAGAGCAAGGCGCTGCGGCCGAAAGGCCACCAACTCGCTCAGGGGCAAGCCGGTGAGGTCGCGCAGCTCGCGAGCGGCGGCAAGACTGTTGAAAATGTGTTGCGGGCGGAACAAAGTGGCGAGATGGCGCAGTTGCTTGGGAATTTGCGATTGAATCCCGGGGTTCCATGCCCCGAAAGCGTCGTGCGTTGTGCTCTCGTCACCCACTGTTGCGCAGCGCGGTGGCAATGGCATTGATGGAGAGCTGAATTCCTTCTCGCACCCGCGGGTCGCTTTCGCCGGCGCGATGGCGCTTGAGCAGCTCCACCTGCAGCAGGTTCAGCGGCTCAATGTAGGGAAGCCGCAGGCGAATCGAGGCGTCCAACACCGGATGATTCTCCAGCAATCGCGATTGACCCGTGATTGACAACAAACACTCCTGCGTCACATGCCACATGTCGCGTATGCGGCCAAACAGTCTCTCACCCAACCCCGCATCGATGACCAATGTGGCATAGCGCGCCGCGATGCCCATGTCGGATTTGGACAGCACCATTTCCAGATTGTCGACCGTGGCGCGAAAGAATGGCCAAGCGTCCAGCATTTCGCGCAGCAAACCGCGGACGGCTGCGCGCAAGGCTTCCCCGACGCCGTACCAGCCCGGCAACATGACCCGCGCCTGGGCCCAACTGAACACCCACGGAATCGCGCGCAGGTCCTCGATACGCTGCGAGTTGGTCCTCGAGGCCGGCCGCGAGCCGATTTTGAGTTCGGAAATCTCCGTGAGCGGCGTCATCTGGCGGAAAAACAGCGGAAAACCCGGCGTCTCGTACACCAGCTGGCGATAGGCGCGGAATGCCTGCTGCGACAGCAGTTCCATCGCCGCGGCATAGCGCGCGGCAAGCTCGCCCGACAGCGACGCGCTCTCGAGCGAGGCCAACGCTGTGGCCGCGGTGATGGATTCCAAGTTGGTGGCGGCGCTTTCCTGCGTGCCGTACTTGGCGGCGATGATCTCGCCCTGTTCGGTGATGCGGATGCGTCCGCGTACCGTGCCGTGCGGTTGCGCGCGAATGGCCGCGAACGAGGAACCGCCGCCACGCCCCACCGCACCGCCGCGCCCGTGAAAAATCTGCATCGGGGTGGCATGCCGGGCAAACACGTCTGCCAGACCGCGCGTCGCCTGGTGCAGACTCCAAACCGAGGTGAGATAGCCGCCGTCTTTGTTGGAGTCCGAATACCCCACCATGACTTCTTGATAGCCAAACGCGGCCGTGATGGCGGCGGTTTCCGGCAAGCTCAGCCAAGCCTCCATGACACTCGCGGATGTTTCCAGATCACCGATGGTTTCGAACAAGGGAATGGCCATGATGGCGGCCGAGCGCTTGCCTTGGCCCCGGTACAAGCCAGCCTCCTTGAGCAGCACATTCACTTCCAGGAGGTCCGATACGCTCTGGCATTTGGATATGATGTATGCACGGATACATTCGGCACCGTAGCGCTGATGCGCCTCGGCCGCGGCGCGCACTATCCCGAGCTCAGACAGGGTCTCGGCGCCATAACTGGCGAAAGGGCTCGCCAAGAGTCGTGCGCTCGCCAGTTCGCGGCGCAGCACTGCGACCCGCTCTGACTCTGGCAGCGATTCATAATCGGCGACAACACCGGCAACTCTGAGAAGTTCCGCCACCACGCGCGCATGCACGTCGGCATTCTGGCGCAGGTCGAGCGTCGCCAGATGAAAGCCAAAAGTCTCGACCGCCCGATACAGCCGCGACAAGGCGCCGCTGCCGCTGAGGCGCCCTTCGGATTGCAACGACAACTCCAACACACGCAGATCCGCGCGCAGCGCGGCGGCGCTTGGATACGCGGCGCCGCTCACGCTGGCAGGACGCGGCGGGCCATGACCGGTCAAATTCTTATAAGTGGCCGCGAGGCGCGCGTACATGCCGGTGATGGCCCGTCGGTAGGGCTCGTCCGCGCGCGCCGCGTTCGTATCGCCGCTGTTCGCAGCCAGCTCCTTCACGGCATCGGAGACCGACGTCAGTTCCGTGGACACGGACAGCTCGGCGCCGAGCGTATTCAATTGCTCGAGATACTCCGCCAGCAGCGCCTGGCTCGCCTTGCCTAACGTCAGGCGCAGTGAATCCGCAGTCACGTGCGGATTGCCGTCGCGGTCGCCGCCGATCCAACTTCCCAGCCGCAAGAAACTCGCCGTTCGCTTGCCGAGCATCCGTTCCCAGCGCAGGTACAGCGCGGGGATGACGGGCAGGAACACATCCCGCAAATACGTGAGCGCGGTATCCACCTCATCCGCCACATACAATCTTTCGTGACGCAACGCCCGCGTCTGCCACAGCAAGGCAATCTGCGCGGCAATGGCCTCCTCGATGACTTCGCCGGACGCGGTTTCCGACAATCCTTGATCGCGCAATCGCATCAGCGCAGCGATTCGATTGCGGTGATCCAGCATGCTCTTGCGCATCACTTCGGTGGGATGTGCCGTCAGCACCGGAGTGATGTGCGCTTGCTCCAACATCGCCGCGACTTGCGCGCGATCCACGCCCTGGGCTTGCAGGAACTTCAATGCCGAGGCCAGCGTGCCGTCAGTGTCGGTTGCCGCAGCGCGGCGGTCTTCGGCCAGATTGGCCAGCATGGAAAACAGCATGAAGCTGCGAACGAAGGCCACGGTCTCATCCAATGATAAGGACGCCAAATCGGCTGATAGGTCGCGTGGATTGGCGATACCTCGATATCGATCGACCGATGCGGCTCGAATCGCTTCAATACGCGCGAACAACGCCTCGCCTCCGTAGGTACGGATGACATCACCGAGCTGCTTGCCGAGAAATCGAACATCGGCATTTTGAGCAATGGCGCGCGGTGCTGCAGAGGTCATCGCTGGCGGTGTTGTCATAGGTGCGACCATACTCACACAACCGGTCAGTGGTCGGTAGAAACGACATAGTCAAAGGTATAGTATCTGATATATCTATGAGCAAGCAGTCAGCACGCAAAGTCATTCCGATCAAAGTTGAGCCGCCGTCCTCGCTGACAGCGACGCAGCGTGATGCAGTCATGCAGGCGTGCGCGAGATTGAAGGATAGACCGGGCGCGTTGCTGCCGATTCTGCATGCCATCCAGGAATCACTGGGCTTCGTGCCCAAAGATGCAGTTCCCATCGTCGCCCATCAGCTGAATCTGTCGATTGCCGAAGTGCATGGTGTCGTGACCTTCTATCATTATTTTCTGCGCGAGCCACCGGGACGCCACGTGGTGCACGTCTGTCGCGCCGAAGCCTGCCAAGCGCTGGGTAGTCAGGCGCTGGAAGCTCACATCAAGAAGACCTTGGTGGTCGATTACCACGGCACTACCCTCGACGGCGCCATCACATTGGAGCCCGTTTATTGCTTGGGCAATTGCGCCTTGGGACCTTCAATCATGATCGATGCGCAACTCAAAGGCCGCGTGTCGCCGGCGCGCTTCGATGCCTTGATGGCTCCGCTGCGCAAGGCATCGGCATGAGTACCGGCGCACGCAGCATCAAGATCTTCGTGCCTAAGGATGCGGCCGCGCTCGGAGTGGGCGCAGAGGAGACCGCGGCGGCCATTGGCGAGGAGGCGGCGCGGCGCGGCATGACCCTGACCCTGGTACGCAATGGCTCGCGAGGCATGCTGTGGCTCGAGCCCCTGGTCGAAGTCGAGGTTGCCGGCAAGCGCATGGCCTATGGCCCGGTACAAGCCGGGGATGTCGCTCCATTATTCGACGCTAGCTTCTTAGACGGCCAACAGCACGCCTTGAGTTTAGGGGAGACCGAGGAAATTCCCTATCTGAAACGCCAGCAGCGGCTCACCTTCGCGCGCGTCGGAATCACCGATCCGGTCAGCTTGACCGACTACAAAGCACACGGCGGCTACCGAGGCCTCGAGGCGGCGCTGAAGATGCAGCGCGCCGACATCGTCACAGCGGTTACCAACTCCGGTTTGCGCGGCCGCGGCGGGGCGGCGTTTCCGGCCGGCATCAAATGGAAAACCGTCATGGACGCCGCCGCGAATCAGAAATACGTGGTGTGCAATGCCGACGAAGGGGATTCGGGCACCTTCTCGGATCGCATGCTCATGGAAGGCGATCCGTTCGTACTGATCGAGGGCATGACCATCGCGGGGGTGGCCACCGGGGCAACGCACGGATACATCTATTTGCGTTGGGAGTATCCACAAGCCAAGGCGGCGTTGGAAGCGGCGATTGCGTCGGCCACCGCGGCGAATTACTTGGGCGAGAAGATCTTGGGCAGCGCATCGAGCTTTCACTTGGAAGTGCGCATGGGCGCGGGCGCCTATATCTGCGGCGAGGAGACTTCGCTGCTCGAATCGCTGGAAGGCAAACGCGGCCAAGTGCGCTTCAAGCCGCCGTTGCCGGCTCTGCAGGGTTTGTTTGGCAAACCGACGGTGATCAACAATGTCATCACCCTCGCGTCGATACCGATCATTTTGGACAAGGGTGCCTCGTACTACCAGAATTTCGGCATGGGCCGCTCGCGCGGCACCTTACCCATGCAGTTGGCCGGCAATATCAAGCATGGCGGACTGGTGGAAGTGGCCTTCGGCATGACGCTCCGCGAACTGATCTACGACTACGGCGGTGGCTCCTTGAGCGGCCGTCCCATTCGCGCGGTTCAAGTGGGTGGGCCGTTGGGCGCCTATCTGCCCGAATCGCAGTTCGATACGCCGCTGGACTATGAAGCCTTTGCTGCCATCAAGGCCATGTTGGGACACGGCGGCATCGTGGTTTTCGATGACACCGTGGACATGGCGGCACAGGCTCGCTACGCGATGGAATTCTGTGCCATCGAGTCGTGCGGGAAATGCACCCCCTGCCGCATCGGTTCGACCCGCGGCGTGGAGGTCATTGATCGGCTGATCGCGGGCGAAAACGCGCCGCAACAGGAAACGCTATTGCGAGATTTGTGCGAGACTTTGACCTACGGCTCATTGTGCGCTCTGGGAGGCCTGACACCCTTTCCGGTAATCTCGGCTCTGAACCATTTCCACCCTGATTTTGTGAAATCCGAAAGGGCGCAGGCGTCCGCTTAGGCGCGAGGAAAAGGCCAATGTTATCCATTGTTGAACAAGATTTCGGTACGCCGGGGCGCGACAGCGCCCAGTGGGTGACCTTGACCATTGATGACCGCGAGGTGACCGTACCCGCGGGCACTTCCGTGATGCGCGCGGCGGCCTTGTCCGACGTCAAGATTCCCAAACTTTGCGCCACCGAGCAGCTCGAGGCGTTTGGCTCCTGCCGCCTTTGCCTGGTGCAGATCGAAGGCATGAAAGGCTTGCCGGCCTCCTGCACCACCCCGGTTGCGCAAGGCATGAAGGTGCACACCCAGAACAAGCAGTTGGCGCAGATCCGTCGCGGAGTGATGGAACTGTACATTTCCGATCACCCGCTCGACTGCTTGACCTGTCCCGCCAATGGCCATTGCGAGCTGCAGGACATGGCCGGCGTCGTTGGCCTGCGCGAAGTGCGCTATGGCTACGAGGGCGCCAATCACCTGCAGGCGGAAAAAGACAACAGCAATCCCTATTTTTCGTTCGATGCCAGCAAGTGCATCGTCTGCTCGCGATGCGTTCGCGCCTGCGATGAACAGCAAGGCACGCTGGCGCTGACGATTCAGAATCGCGGCTTCGAGTCGAGCGTGTCCGCCAGCCAAAATGTGTCCTTCATGGATTCCGAGTGCGTATCGTGCGGTGCCTGCGTGCAGGCCTGCCCCACCGCCACGCTGTCGGAAAAGAGCCTGATCGAAAAGGGCCAGGCGGAACACAGCGTCACGACCACCTGCGCCTACTGCGGCGTGGGCTGCTCGTTCCGCGCCGAAATGCAGGGCGAAGAAGTGGTGCGCATGGTGCCGAACAAGAACGGCCATGCCAATCACGGTCATTCCTGTGTGAAGGGGCGCTTCGCCATTGGCTACGCGACGCACTCCGACCGCATCGTCAAGCCCATGATCCGCTCGAAAATTTCCGACCCCTGGAAGGAAGTGTCCTGGGATGAAGCGATCGGTTATGCCGCGCGCGAGATGCGGCGCATTCAGGAGAAGTACGGCCGCGATTCCATCGGCGGCATCACCTCCTCGCGCTGTACCAACGAAGAAACCTACTTGGTGCAAAAGCTGGTGCGTGCCGGCTTCGGCAACAACAACGTCGACACCTGCGCGCGGGTATGCCACTCCCCGACGGGGTATGGTCTCAAGCAGACCTTGGGTGAATCTGCGGGCACCCAAAGTTTCGACTCGGTGATGAAGGCGGATGTGATTCTGGTCATCGGCGCCAATCCCACCGACGGTCACCCGGTATTCGCCTCACAGATGAAGCGCCGCTTGCGCCAGGGCGCGAAGCTCATTGTCGCCGACCCGCGCCGCATCGACTTGGTACGCACTCCGCATATCGCCGCCGAACAGCATCTGAAGTTGAAGCCCGGCACCAATGTCGCGCTGATCAATTCACTGGCTCACGTTGTCGTTACCGAAGGCCTCGTCAACGAGGACTTTGTTCGCGAACGCTGTGAAATGCCGTCTTTTGAAAAGTGGCGCTCCTTCGTCGCGCAGGAGAGCAACTCTCCCGAAGCGATGGAATTGGTCACCGGCGTTGCGGCCGCATCCGTCCGCGCAGCCGCGCGTCTCTACGCCACCGGCGGCAACGCCGCGATCTACTATGGACTCGGCGTCACCGAGCACAGTCAGGGATCCACGATGGTCATGGGCATCGCCAACTTGGCGATGGCCACCGGCAACATCGGCCGCGAAGGCGTCGGCGTGAACCCACTGCGCGGCCAGAACAACGTGCAAGGTTCCTGCGACATGGGGTCCTTCCCGCACGAGTTCCCCGGTTACCGGCACGTTTCGGATACGAGCACCCGTCACCTGTTCGAAACCGCCTGGGGAGTCCCCTTGCAGGACGAGCCGGGGCTGCGCATTCCCAACATGTTCGAAGCGGCCCTCGACGGCGACTTCAAGGGACTGTACATCGAAGGCGAGGACATTGCGCAGTCCGACCCCAACACCCAGCATGTAACGGCGGCGCTCACCGCCATGGAATGCATCATCGTCCAAGATTTGTTTCTGAACGAGTCGGCCAAGTTCGCGCACGTGTTCTTGCCGGGATGCTCCTTCCTCGAAAAGGATGGCACGTTCACGAACGCCGAGCGTCGCATCTCGCGCGTTCGCAAGGTCATGAACCCGAAGAATGGCTACGGCGACTGGGAGATCACTCAGCTGCTGTCAA
>Ga0116227_10006782_pt1 | contig 22915 bp, 20 predicted proteins | sample S1TSphgellanicum_FD_89693 | JGI IMG/M metagenome (GOLD analysis project Ga0116227, IMG submission 89693) | Host-associated microbial communities from peat moss isolated from Minnesota, USA - S1T2_Fb - Sphagnum magellanicum MG | ecosystem: Host-associated > Plants > Peat moss > Unclassified...
AAAGTGTAATTAATTTGTTCAACTAGTACACACACTCTAAAATAAAGATTACGTAACATTAATTATGCATAACCAATTGAGTGCAATATTAACTTGTTTAAAATATAGAGCCACGTTTATAGTTATTTTCAATAAAATCATATTTATGTACTTAAGTTTTCAAACAAATGAACTTGCACATATTGAAATTGTGTTGAGTTGAACACCTTCATGCGGTGTTCTTGAAAGTTTTCCTAGATATCACAAGGTTCCTAGCAAGTAAAAAAACCTAAGTTATCAATTTGTATTGTAACATCTTGTGTGCAAATATGTTATTTTGGTCTAAAAACAACTTGGAGGTTGGTGAAGGTCAATGTAGTGACTTTCCACCATTTCTTTCACTCCTTGCTTTGAATATTAACAATACTTTTTGTGGCAATCTCATTTTTAAACCATTCCCATGGTATTGCATTGATTATCCAAGTGGGGAGATATACTTTTGCTTAGGGTTCCTTCAAATAATCACCATTTAGGTCTGTAGATGGTTGTCTTTTCTCCATGTATGGAACCAATTCTTTTCAGTGACTGGATGGTTTGTGGAAGGTTATGTTATCACGAAATCAAGGTTTATGTCCATTGTGGTGGTTGGTGGATACAATGTGACGACCCTATAGATGTGCAAAATGCCTTAGCAAGCATCATGGCAAGAATGTGTTGAAATCGTAAACAAATGTGGAGTATTCATGGCTTTCATTTTTTCCTTTGGTTCAGATTTAACTATGTATGTACATTTCTTGTAACAAGTCGATTTGACCTAACTATTTATTAAATTGTGTGCAAACTCATAGTGAACCAATATATGTTGAATGATGAGTTAATAGAAGAATGTTGATAAAAAGAAGATTGTTAGGAGGCCGGGAGAAATTGAACAATTGGGTGACATTGTCAGTAGATGAAGAGAACATAATGAATGACAATGCCATTACAAGGCATTACGGAAGAAGCAGAAGCCAAAAGAGAAGTTGAAAGAGAAGTCCAAAACTATGAAGATGCTATCCACAAACAAGTTATGGCAAAACGCAAGCTACGACGGATAATAAATATTATTGTTGATTTCATTTCAAAAACATTGACAGTTTGCCCTGGACCTATGAATAAAAAACTTATGATGGCAAGGCCATTTCTCATGTTAAGGTTCGTGATGATCTTCCTAATACATCTTGCCTGCAAAGGCTGTCATTGCTCAACAAGAGGTGTTTACAAGCGTCATGAAAGCCTTAGATGAAAATTGAGGTTCTAACAGTGGTGTTAAACTTGTAACAAAACATGTGTTATCAACCGTTGTTGTTAATGCACACAATTCATCATCAACAAAAGATGTTGCAAAAACCCTTAGTGTCCACCATAAAAATGTGAATGCAGTTATTTCAAGGCGAAATTTGATAGATGATAATGGTTTTGCACTTTGGTCATTGTCTGTGAAGAAGAAAAGGACTGATGGGTTGCTTGAGTTGTTGAAAAAAGTAGTCATTGATTGGTGGACTTCAGAAACCCGTGTGAGTTTAAACAAAAACGATGTCACATGAAGAAGGTTGGAAGCCATGGTGTACAATAAAAGACCTGCACATTTCTTGATGGAAATTCAGGTTTTGAATCTACCTTTCTTTCAAGTTCTTTTGTTATACTTGAATTCATTTGAATGTGAAACCCACTATCCATGTTGTGAAGAAGCCCATTATTTATGTATTTTTCAATTTTTATTGTTGTAATTGAATTCACTGGAATGTGAAGCCCAGTGTCCATGCTCTGATTTGAAGTTGACTATCCATTTTTTTCAATTTTTTTGTTATACATGACTTCATGTGAATTGAAGCCCATTGTCCATTTTTTTTCAATTCTTTTGTTTTACTTGACTTGACTTGAATGTGAAGCCCAAAAGCCCAGTGACTGTCAATGTTCTAATTTGAATCCTTCCTTTTAATTGTTTTTTCAAATTTTTTTGTTATATTTAACTTCGTTTGAACGTGAAGCCCACTATTTATGTTGTAAATTGTGATTTGAAGCCCAATGTTCATTTCTTTTCAAAAGAATTGTTGTACATGACTTCACTTGAATGTGAAGCCCACTATCCATGTTGTGAAGAACCCCACAGTCCACATGTGAAGATCAATGCACAAGGACAATGAAGATTCCTTGTGAAAATTTGCCAACTTTAACTTGATGTTGGGATTTTTGGATTTTCTTGAAGTGTTGAGGTCGTTGTATGGAATGTTGATGCATTTTGTATAGAACTAGTGTATATAATGTGGATTAGAATATGTAATATGAATATTCCATCCTTGTTTACTCAAAAAATCAAATGTAGTAAATTTGTTTTAGTGATGAGTCCTTCATTAGCAAACACAAACTACTTAGTAGTCAACACCTTTGTATTGATGAATCCTTCTAACTAGGATACATGGTACAAAAGTCCTTCATTGTCCATTTAGTTTCAGCTATATTTTGAATGAGTCCATTCAATTCCATGAAGTTTATTGATAATGTCCATTTTGTTCCATGAGTATCCACAAGGGTCCATTGGATTCCATAAAGTTTTTTGACTTTGTCCATATGTTTCCATATGGATTCTTTTGTAGTCCACTTTGCATCCATGTATGATCATTTGTCCATTTGGTTCCATAAAGTTTATTGACATTGTCCATATGTTTCCATATGGATTCTTTTATATTACATTGGGCTTCTATGTATGTATCATTTGTCCATTTGGTTCCATAAAATTTAGTGAAATTGTCCATATGGTTCCATTTCCATTCTTTTATAATCCACTTGATTCCATGTGTATGTGTGCAAGTTTTGTCCATTTGGTTCCAATAGGTACTCATTCTAGTCGATTTGACTAACTTGTAGAAAACAATGGTTTGTAGTACTCCCCTTCAATTGCTCTTTTTTTCATGATTAGGCTAAAGATTTTCACATCCTGAAGAGAAGATCAATTTCTGAAATTTAAACATTAGATACCGATCAAAACTTTACACATAATTTTCTTTGAAGCTTGAAATGTGGATGTGTGTTCTATTATAATCTAAATACAAGTAGAGGTTTTTGGATTTAATGATAAATTTTTTTGTATGAATGTAGCACAACGTCAATAGGTCATGCAAGTGGCTAACTTGGGAAAGGTTATTGTATCTTCCAAGAATTATAATAATGCATGTGTTTTTTCCCATTTGTCCATTGTCATTCTGCATTTGGTTAAATTAAATTCGCATTGACTAAAAACTATCCATGTTGATTACTTTATAAATTGCATTAATTTTCCTATTCATTACCCATTGTCCATGTTGTGAAGAAGTTGTCCCTTGCCCATTGTCCATCTTGTGAAGATTTCATCCATTACCCCTTGTCCATGTTATGAAGAAGCTCAATATGCATTTGGTTATATTAAATTCACATTGACTAAAAATTGTCCATTTTGATTGCTTTGCAAACTAAGTTTTTCCAATTCATTACCCATTGTCCATGTTGTGAAGAAGAAGTCCCTTATCCACTATCCATCCTATGAAAACTTTGTCCATTACCCATTATCTACGTTGTGAAAAAACTATCCATTACCCATTATCCATCTTGTGAAGATTCCGTCCATTACCCACCTTCCATGATGTTAAAAAATTCAATGTGCATTTGGTTAGATTAATAAATTTGCACTAATTAAGTACTATCCATGTTGATTGTTTTGCAAATTGAGTTTTTCCTAAGGTTCAGGTTTGCCAATGTGGGAGCTTGCATAGGGCAATGATCATTTGAGATCTTGAAGCCATTCTTTGTGAAACCTATGCAGGATCGAAATACATGTTACTAGTGAGTGCCCATGACCTTCGGCCACTATGAAGTCCCCCGGTTTCTTTAAACTTGGTTCACGACGGACAGTAGCTAAAAGAAAAAAAACTTCCCCAAAATCCGTCCTGTCATCAAGGCGGACGGACATTTCATCCATCCCCTTAATTGGGACGGACAGTAGCTAAAAGAAAAAAAGGTAGTCTTGGTCAATACAAAAAAAAAAAATAATTGATTCTACAATGTCCAAGGCCTAAATATTTTTTTTTTGGTCTTCCCTTAAATCCGTCCCGTCATCAAGCCAGACGAACATTTCATCCGTCCCCTTAATCGGGACGGACAGTAACTAAAAGAAAAAAAAGGTAATCTTGGTCAATACAAAAAAAAAAAAAAAGATTCTGGGTTGTCCAAGGCCTAAATTTTTTTTTCTGGTCTACCAAATCTTTTGCCTCAAAAAATCAGACTGCCCCTGATTTCTTTTTTCTTTGGAGTCAGTTACATCTGGGGAAGTTACATCTGGGGAAGCTCCAAGAATTTTCCAGGCACTGCCCACACAGACAGACATTCTTTGGAGTCAGTTACATCTGGGGAAGTTACATCTGGGGAAGCTCCAAGAATTTTCCAGGCATTGCCCACACAGACAGACACCATTGTTGTTTTAATATATAAGATTGTATTTACCACATAGAGTTGGATGAATTAAGAGTGGGATTGAATGACCTACAAAAACAAACTAGCCATTCTTCAAAGGTATGTAATCAACATGAATATGAGGCATGTGCCCCTTGCAAAATGCTTTATAAAGGCACCACATCCTTGTGGGAATCTGTTGTTTGCCCAAAAGCTGAATTTGATGAATGGCATAATAAAGAATATTTGTATGGAGATTGTGTAACTTGCCGTGTAGATAAATTGTCTTTTTGTTCATAGGAGCTAAATGGTATTGATGATAGACTTGAGCAATGGAAACGTTATGCTCTTGAACAAACTAGGTCCAAAAATGGGAAAGCTTTAAAGAAGTTAACATTGGTATACAAAAAGATGTCACCAAATGAAATCATTGAATATCTAAAGCCCAAGCTACAACATTTTGTCAAACATAATTTTGTTGCTAAATGGCAAGATAAACATTTGAAGACTTGTGTGAAGTCACTTTCAAAAGATTCCATAGTTTTTATAGTGAATTTTGCTAAAAGTTACAATTTCCAAGTGCAAAATGAAGTGCAAAACATGCACTATCATTCCTACCAAATTAATATTTTGGTTCATATTACATATCGATTTAACCTAATTTTGATATCTACGATGAGGATTCCAAGGTTTTGACATAATATCATTTTTATATCTCCGATGATTACAAGCATGATTCTAAATTTGTTCAGCACTACTTCGAGCTACATTGGAAGTATATTTCAAACTAGGCATTATGTATAGTTTGATGGTTGTGCCAACCAATTCATTTCTTCAAAACCATGGTATTTTGTTTCTAAATATCCTAACATGATAAGTGGGTGTAAGATGACATGGAATTTTTTGGTAATGGACATGTTAAGGGACCCACAATGGAACACAAGTTATTATAAAACGTTTCATTCAACGTGAATAGCTAAATCGTCATGGCACAAAATTACAAAATGCTAAGGAGGTTGTCAATTTCCTTTCTGCTAACCTATTTGATCATCCAAAATCTTTCTACTCAAGGAAAAAAAGACCAATTTGTCAAGTCTTTTGGCATGTTGTATCAAAACATGTTGGCCATAGTTTTGGAATTTTTGCATGCAATACCTTGGATGGCACTCAAAAAATTCATTATATCCTTGCTACTAACAAACATGTTCTAACATAGCTTCAAGTGAAACCACCGTCACGTTTTTGTGCCTTTTGCATTGCTAATAGGTGGGCTAAATGTGTCAATTTTAAGTGGGCAAGAAATTGGGTTTCAAGGGTTTTCCAACCTCCAAACACTAGTTTTGTAAGGGACTCCATGTATGTTGCTTGGGATGGGGAACGACGACATGGTGTTGATGGTGATGAACTAGCTGCCAATTTGGAAGTGGGCGATAATTTTGCTATTAATGTGGAGGAAGGCAACAGTGAAAGGCAAGAATTTTGGATAGTGTGCTGCACCAAACCACTTCACAAGTTGAATGGTCCCTTGAATTGTAAGTGGGGTATGAATTACAATGAAGGGGATGAAGTTGTTACAAGAAAAAACTATAAAAAAATGGGGGAATTCTAATTCAACTTATGTATTGTTGAAAGATTTCCATGCGGTATACTTGGGTTCACATTGGGTTAGGGCTATGAATTTTTTGATGCCAGCAAAAAGTCATTGTGTTTTTTGCAATGATTCATTATATGAATTGCCAAGTGATGCAGTTACAAGGATTCGATTTGTTATTGCTACCTTAAATGATGTAGATTAATTTGAAAACATTGATGCAACAATAATTTATATAATCTCTCCTACTCCATTATGCATTGAATAACATGGCTTTGTCTTGTTCAATAATGGAGGAAATTTTACCACCTCTACCACTTAAAAATTATGATCTTGTGGTCATCATTTTGAGTTACAACAAACAATACAAGTTGGCAATACTTCAATTTTGTGTTGTGAATTTCAATTCATAAATAACAGTTTTGATTTGGTTTGGTTGTGTTGTTTGCAAACTTGAATGTGACTTAACATAATTTTAGAGTTTAGAGAAACCCATGGTAGCTTTGCTTTAAAACAACGAGGAGGTAATGCAACATTGTGAATTATTGTAGTAATGTTTAGGCGGGCTTGTCTAGTGTAGGTTTTGTTACACATCACAACCTTGCCAATCTACACGATGTTTGGTGATAGATTGGGAAGTTTTTTTTTGGTGAAATTGGCCCAAAGTATGTTGTTTTAATATGTTCGACAAGAGGTTATGCTCCATAACTGGGTTATCCCAGTCTTGTTGGATTTGAAAACTTTTAATTTGATACTTTATGGTTTTGATGTTGATCATTATATTGTTAGCTTTGTATGTTAAAATATGGTCATTGCATTAACACCCAAGTAAGAGATTCTTGGAAGTGTATTCATTAATTATTAGTACATGTACATTTGTTTAAGGTTTATACTCAATGTGGTTTTCATGCAATTTACATATGCAAAAAGTTCAAGAGCTTAGCCTTGTATTATTGAACATCTCATCTTAATAATACATCACTAGAGTTTTTGAAATGGACATCTGCCCACACAAGAATTTTGTTGATCTTATATGCATAGGAAGTGTACAAAGCAGATTCAATTTCTTAGTGGTTGCTGATGGTTATTCAATAGTAGTAATACATTGTATAATGGAAACTAGAACACCATGGCATTTGTTAAATTATATCACCAACATGTCCAATGTAGCATGGCCAATTAATTACTATTGTTTAGGGGATCTCTTCATGTTTCAACTTTTAACATGCTTTTGAAATTTGTAACAAATTGCAACTATACTACAAGAAAAAAGAAAACATCTAAACATAATTCTTGTCCTTCCTCATGAAAATGAAAGGCTTAAGAAGAAAGGCATAATTCACTTAAAACATGGTGCCATCATTCACTTTGTTTTATATTTGGTTGATGTTATGCATCAACTAGCACTCAATGAATCACCAACACCTTACTACTAGAAACATCAAGCAATTATTTTTTGTTTGATTGTTATTGTAACTATTTAGAAAAAATTCAATGATCTCCTTGAATCTATGGTGTCCAAGATTTATTATCAATTAACACAAAATGATCATGACAGTATGACCCCTTGTTTACAACATTGACATCAAGCCAATCCAAGCACATCACAACAACTCCCATTACAACTACAAGTAAACATGAGGTCTGAAAATTTGAAAAAAATGAAAAATTGAGGAGGGATTTATTGAATGTAATAGTCATTACACCTATCCAAGGACCTTGTAAATATAATTGCAGCTACAAGAACAACAAGATAAAGTCCAAGCCCAAACCCAAACTTGAGTGCAAGCTTAATCCTGAGCTAAGGTCCTAACCATCATCTAAGCTCAAGCTCATGTTCAGATTCTAGCCCAAGCCTAGATTGTAACTACCTAGGTTTTTGCTAACATGCAGTAATGCCAACAAGTTTTTTTGTATCCACCTCTTTACAGCCAAGGGGAAATGGGAAGTCCAAAGTGAAAACTAAGAGTTGTTGGTCAACCCTTCACACAGTAGTTGAGAAAACCTCTAATAACAAATGTTTGCAACATTTTGTATAGTTTTCAAAGGGGGAGTTACATCACTACCATGCCTAACCAATGTTAGCAAGCCAACTAATAAATATGTAATGAATTATAACATTTATACCACAAGACAAAAGAGAATATAAACATCCACAATTGCTTGCATGGTCTACTAACATGTAATTTGATCCAAAAGAAAAGGACCTAACCAATCTGGGAGGCATGAAATTCTTTAGATCGGTTAAGAACTTAAATTCAGAGAGTGAAAATCCTCAACACACGGATTCACACCAACAAGTGGAGCTCAATAAAAATGCTTCACCAAAATTTGCATTTGCCCAAAATAATCTATCACTTCTAAGATATGTTTATCCTCTTATGTGTAAAATGGAATTACTAAAAACAAATAGAAGATGTGTAGCAACATAGTCCAAAAATGATCATCCAACTTGTAATATGTGGTATCCAATAAATCGAAGTCTAAGATGAACCATGCATACATTGTTCTACTATAAGCTATTTTTTCTTAGCTTTGGAACGAATAAAACCTAGAGCAGAAAAATGAGTTGTTTTTGCGATAAAAACATGCTCATTCACTGGTATCTTCTTGGTCTTGTGCTTTCTTGGGGAGTTAAATTTTCGTTTCTGGCATGCATTCAAATGTTCCAATGATTTGTTTCCTACAGAATTATTTACTTCATGATTCTCACTTTTTTCATGGGTGTCATCTTTATGAGTTGAAAGTAGTAACAAGCCATCTTGTACTATATCATTAATGTCTATAACTTTGTCCTCCTTTTCACTAGAATTATCGACTAGCTTTAGTTTTTTCTTGACATATTTTTTGACAAACTTCTCTTAACATACCATTGTAGTAGGATCCACAAAAGCTTCAACAACCAAATGGTCCTTGTTTTTACCACAAGGACTTGAAACTTCAACATCAATTGTAACAGCCAAGTTATTATTTTGTTGATCTTTGACATGAAAACTACCCACACTTGGGCTTGGCGTATCCTTTTTGACAATTGTAGTTAATGGCACCCAAACTAATGGACTAAGGTGACTTGCTGAAATTGAAACTAATGTTTGCATTGGCATGAATTCTTTGCACCATTCAACATCATTGTGAATCCCTAAAATTTCAAACACAAAAGCAGCCATTAAATGATTTTGTCATCACAACAAATAAAAATGAATGTAAGATTTACATATTTAGGAATGCCAACAAACTCCCAAAGTTTATGCATAGGTATACAATAGTGATGGATTTGAATGTTTACATGTAGAGTTTGTGTAAGGATCTAATCTTGATTATAGTTATGGAAAATTGGTGTACTTTAATGGAGTCCTTTGTGAATTCAAAGAAGTCCATAAAATTATCTTATTGCTTATTTACAATTTGTGGAATCATAAGGAGAAAAAAGGACCATGAAAGGACTTTTAGTTCAATAATCACCATTATTATCGACTCCAATGTGCAAGTAATCTACTTCTTCAAGACTCCTACTGTCAACAATCACCATGAAAGGACTCCTAGTTCAATAATCACCACTATTATGGATTCCAATATGCATGTTATCTATTTTTTCAAGACTAGTTCCTACTATCAACAATCACCATGATAGGACTCCTAGTTTAATAACCACCACTATTGTGGACTCCAATGTGCATGTTATTTACTTCTTTAATACTCCTATTATCAATAGTCACCATTATTCCATACTATTATGCCACTTATCTATTTCCTAAAGAATTTGGTGGAAATAACAAAAGCCCATGATGGAATAATAGTGGACTATCACAAGCAATTACAAACTTGCAATGGACTTGAAAATAATGCATATTCTTATGGACCTTATGGAAACTTATTTTGGATTCCAACATGGATTTAAAATAATTCTATGGACTACCATGCTAGAATTAGTGCTTGCTTGAAACTTGCTTATGAACATTGTGGTATTCCTTGCGTAAACCTAAGTAATGTCAATGGATACTTGGCAGATTTAAACAAATGAACATGATTTCAATATGCAACTTGGATTAAAATCTAAAACATAATGCATTGAATGAAAGGGACTCAAAGGGGCACCTTAATGATGAGCTCAAGGTCGCTCTACCTTCATGGTGTGCTTGCCTTCATCCTTGACAAGAGCTAATGAACATGGCTTTTTAAAGCCCATAGTATTCCACCAAGATTCGTGCATTTCCTCCTCACATCCTTTCTGAATACACTTAATGGAGGTCCCCAAATTGTACATAGCACACCAATCATGATAGACATGTTTATAAGAAGCAAATTGAACAACCCACACTGGTGAAAAACCTTAATCCACAAAAAGAACATTTCTTTAAAACATTCCATATTTCTGGAAATGGATCAACATTTTCAAGAGGGAGAAGAGGTTGTGGATGCAAACCTCTTCGAGAACTTACTCCCCTCACACATTTCATCAAAAGATCTCGAATAGAATTTTCGTGTCACCTAAAAACAACAATGTGTTCTTCTAATGCCCCAAGATTATTGTGCACATTTGCAGCTTATTTGTGAACCCTTTCAAACTTTGAATTACCTTCATCAACGACATACCTCAAATACACAACAATGTTCCTTTGGTCATTCACTTGTCGGGTTAAGCTTTAGATGTTTTTGTTTGAAGAGCCATCAAGGTTCAAATTGGCTTGCTCTCACTCCAATTATAGAACCAACGCATCAAGCCTTGCTTGACCTAAAACAAGTTAATTTCTCCTATCCTCCATTTGCGAGCAAGCTCACACATCAGCAAGAACCATATTTTCTTTTCCCTTCTTCTCAACAAATAGATATTTTTCAGTAGTGGCATGCATATTCACCGCAAATGCTAAGTAAGCTTGTAAGGCCAATAGTGCCAACAAGCTTTGTTCACTTGCTTGTCTAATATCCATTTTTTCTTCATCAAAACCTTCACCCTCATCAAATAACATGTCTTGCAATCCATCTTACCCAACAATTTTTTTTGTTTTTTCACACTAAAATTGTTCCGCATTGGTCCATTCGGCATATGCAGCCCAATTCAGTTGCTTTCCTTTCATTTCACAAACAATCCTTCTAGCCATCCCAAGTATGATAATTTGAAATGTAAGAACATAAGGCTTCTAGTGCACAATCATCCACAACCTCTCAACTTTTGCAATGAGGTCAAGATTTGAACACTATGTAATGATGCCCATTTTTGTTCACAACAAGGCCAAACAATTTCTCAATCTCCTCTTTTGTGCAAACTTTAGGTATTGTAATTTGTTTGGGGTTCATACCCTTGTATCATAAATCATATTTTTCTACAAAGTCCTTCCTAATAAAACTACAAATGCCATTGCTACTAAACAAGTCTGGGACTTTAGCGTAAAGCAACACTACAAAACCCCATGTACTAAGATTAGGGGCATAACTCCCACCTTCTTTCTTGATTCTTTTGTTCTAATCGTTCGTCTCACTAATAGTTGGCACCTTGCTTGACATGTTTTTCACAAAAAATGATGGACCTTTAGACTTCTTGATTTTCACAAAAATTGCAAACATGTGAAGCCCTAAGCGTCAAGTGTCAGAAGCCTTCAAGCTTCATGGCCATAGATTTTGGGTCAAGGGTGACATAAGAGCGGAAAATGCCAAAAATTAGTTGAAACTAATCAACATTTGTAGATGGGCGATGTTACAAGGCATGAAAATGGAATTTAAAATAAAAGCCTAATAAAAGTAAACTTATGGACTTTTAAATGTGTCATTTTTGGTTCACCTTAGGGTGCAACTAACCTCCTATATAATTTATCAATTTGGAACAAAAAACAAAGCATATGGGATAACATTATAATTACAACCTACCAACTACCACCTAAACAACTACATATCGACCTAATTTACTACATATTAACCTAGGTACTACCTATCAAACACTACATAAAATAACCTACTATCTATTTTTTAACTCGTTATTCATTAGTTAACCTAACCTATTAATTAAGGTAAACCATGTGGCATCTAGTCTAAACTTAGTGTTAAATAGTTTATGTGGCAATTAGGCTATACCTAAGGCTAGGCCATGTGCCACCTATGTTTAAACCATGCATGTTACATGGCACCTAGGTTCGGCCTAGACAATGCCATGTGACACCCAGGCCTACACCTAAGTAGCCTTCCTTCTTTTGGCCTTGGATCATAGATCAATCCTTTGGCAACCCTTGAAAAAACTTCTGGTTCAACTAGTTCCAATAAGACATGAAACACGATGGCTTTTTGATGATACCAAAAATGGGAATGTAAGATCCCCAAATCTTGATGACTCCAAAGCGGTCAATGTTTAAAGCCATGTTTTAATAATGCCTAACTAAGTTCCCAATAGTTACCTCTAATGGTAATGCCAATGAAGAAGATCAATAAAACTAATAAAATAAATTTTTATTAACTTATAACTATACTACAACAACTCAAATAGTAGTGAGGAAATCTCTACATGAAAATAAAATAAAAATTGACCTACTCTTAGTAAGGCAATAACATTGCGTCTAACATAACTACCTTGCCTAGTTCCAACAGTATTCTCATGCCAATGAAGTGTGTGGCACTGGTTATTTGAATTGAATGATATCATTACAATGAAGGGGCAACATGCAACAATTTATGTAGACCTAAAAAAATGATATAAACACAATCCATCAAGATATTCAAGTCCTGATTATTGGCTACCATCTATCTTTTTCTCCTTTCCTAGTTTGCTACCACATTCTACCATCACTCCAAAACACACATAAATAGAAAGAAAAACTAACTTCAAAAATTCCAAAAAGAAGAAAGAAATACTAGGTTATTTCATTATGCCTCCATGGCCAAGAAGCACATAAAGGGGTTGTGACCAGTGTTGTACTTGTATACAAGGTACACCAATAGTATGTACATTGGTATGTATAAAGGTATGTTAGAACTTACTTGTTGAGTATGTCGTAAAGTATATATTTAGATTGATTCTAAAACCTAGGGTTTTTTTGTGTGGACATATTTAGGTTTGGAACATACCATTCAAAGTTTTGGAATGTTTCATACTGTGTTGAGACCAATACTTAGGGAGAGAGATTGAGGTTGAGAGGGGTAGGTGTAATGGCAATTAAGGCAAATTTTTTTAGCTTAAAAAAATCTTGGGGAAACCAGTTGATGGAAGCGGAACAAATTTGATTTTGAAAAAATATTTATGAGGAAGGGGGGAATATAAAAGCCACCATATTAAAATCTTCTAAATTCATTTCAGCCACACATTAGAGTAACATGGACCAACCACATCCCACACATCCCAAGAACAAGTACTAGTGGAAGCCCATGAAGATGTGCAATTTTTTTTGAAATTTCAACATTTTAATACCCTACCTTCTATATACACCCCTAGTATGTCAAGTTATTTTTTGATATATTCGTGCTTAGGATTAGGGTATTTAAAATTTTTAAATATTCATACCATGAAAATACCCTACCTTGGAAAAAACATTTCCTACCTAGGACCCTACCCATCTAACTACATGCCACCCTTGGACATATATATACTAGTCTAGTATGTGAAAAAAAACATACCAATACAACACTAGTTGTGACATTCCCTCTTTTAACAATCTAGTAGTTAAAAAATAAAAAACTTATAATGGGCATTCTCAATTTCCAAGACTAAGGTACAATGAATTTTTTTAAAAAGGAAAGAAAGTAATAAAAAGGGGGCAAAGAAGGGGAAGAAAGAAATAGACAAATAATATTTGTGTGAAAGAACAGAAATCTAATATATTAATTCAGCAAGTCTGTCTATCTATCAGTTTGTCTATGACGGTGGGCCAGCACGGGCGGGCTGGGCACGGGAGAGGTTCAGGTTCATCCATAACAAGTTCAGGCATCCAGTGGATGGATGGTGCGCCGGTGGGTGCTGAATCACTCTGGCCCAATGTGATCCGATGGAAACCGGTGTTCAGGCATCCAATGGATGGATGGTGCGCCGATGGGTGCTGAATCACTCTGGCCCAGTGTGATCCGATGGAAACCGGTGTTTAGCAGCAATTGGAAAAATATAAAGAACTGCTGGGGCGAAGGGGGGGGGTATGTCAGTTATTTCTTGGAATGGCCCGTTCCGCCACGTAGGAAAAGAAAGTACGTTCCCATCGTACCCAATAGGGCACGAACGCATGCTTTCCCATCACTGTGGGGCGCTTCCTTGAATGAATGAATGAATGAAAGATGCCCTCCGGTTATCATACCGGGTATGCACCACTCACCTAGCGGCTACTTTTTAAATTTTTCAAACAATCGGTGTGGCTATATAACCACGGTTCCCAAATTTTCAGGAAAAAAAATAAAAATCTAAGAACCAATGCATTTTTTTACCGGTTTTTTCGTAAAACCTCTAGTTCTTCTTTTGAAAGAACCGAAACCGGTGATTCTTTGATTATGGGGAAAAAAATTCAAAGAACCGGAACCAACACTGGAACCAACCACCATTAGCGGGTTATCAGAAGGGTGGTTCTTACCATTCGTTCTCATGGTTCTCAAAAAATCAATGAACTAAAATATGGAACCAGCGGTTTTTTATATTTTTCCAATTTCCCATAATCACGACTTTCTGAAATGGCAGAATGTTGTTGAGTTTTAGGGTTTCAGGGGTCGTCATCAGGGGTCATCGCTGCTTCAGTGCCGTGTCGTGCCTTGCAGGCACGGGTTACCATTAGTAAGATAGATATGAAAAAAATGTTTGAAAGAAAAATAGAATCAAAGCCATCCCTTCCCTTAAATTGTCCCCCATAAACATGTTTTTTTTAAATATCACTAAAGTTCCACTAAAGTAGTTAATCTTTTAAAATAATCTCCAAGTTAGTTATTTTGTTCTAGGCAACCAATTAGTTAACTACCACCTTCTAGAAAATTGGAGTTGACTTCACACCTACCATCCCTATAAGATAGCTAAACTAGTGGATGTCACCTCCAAAAATGGACATAGTACCAAATCTATTATTAGTAATAAAAAGTATCAAACTACCCTCCAATTAAACTAACATCCTACGAGAAGGTAAGATCTAACCCTAGGTTAACATTATTTTCCCTCTACACCAAATTACATCCTTATAATCTTTCTTTTAGGCTAGTGGATTTGTTAATGGGGGACAATAATACCACTTGCCTAATATGATAATGGGTCAACTATTGTGGGCATCATTGTATGAGTTGTTTGTTCCCCTACCATCTTCAAGCTTTGGGTCTATGTAAATAATTGAAATGGATTGTGGGGGGACTCATCATCATTACCATCATTCGAACTTGTTAATGTGCTAAAATCCCAAGAAGGTAATAATACTTTTGGCCTAAATTTGGGGCAAACATGTTAGTAGGTGGCAATTGTACCCTTGTATAAAACCTCATCCGCCTTGTAAGGTGGGAGTGTCATCCTTAGTACTTGCCCCAAATGGCCATTGATCTTGTCCCATCAACATTTTCTACACTTGAATTTTTGTCTCTATGATGTTGCCTCCAATTTGAACATTGAATGTTGTAAGAATAGATTGTTGTATTGGTTGGGTTAATGTTTATTTAAGGAGGCACCCATTCCTTCTTCTTTCACTTGGACAACTATTTTTGGAAGGTAGTAATTATTGTCCTTGAAAGGCTGTTAATAACCCTTTAAAGGGTGGCTATTTCGAACCTTTCCTAGGAGGTTGTCATCTTGGTGATTATCATCTTGGTCTTTTGTTCTTCAACTATCAACATTGCTTTTCCCTTTTCCACCTTGAAAGCTCAACAGGTGGTAATCATTTATCCATTTGATTTTGCCAAGTAAGTGCTAATTTGCTCCTTCTCATCATTAGGCACCTTGTTGGATTACCATCTTTAGCACGGTAATCTCTTGGACTTGATCATGAACCTTTCCAAAGCTCATGTCCAATACCTCCTATTATTGTCCAAGTTGTTCCTTGAAGGCTATTACCCTCCCCTATAAGATAATTACTTCGTGTCCCTTACTTTCCAAAAGTGCATTGGGACTTTTTAACTCCTCCAACGAGACCTTAAACTCCCTCCCCTTGTCTCGTTCTTGGTTGATGTGTTCTTCCAAGATGATAATCTATGCCTTAAACTCTTGGGCGAACTTTTTAACCTTCTAAATTTTTTTTCATGGTAATACAAAGTCCTAAACTTGTACTACCATGACCTTGTCCTTCTTTAAAATTTCCATTTGCCTTACTGCGATGCCCAAAATTACCTCCTTCCAATTGAAAATAGTTTGTAGGTTGGTCATTTTAACCAACAAAGGCTTGAAATTCCCTTAAAGACATGCCTTCCATGTCTAAGGTACTACGTCCTTGGGTTTGGGGGACAATAGTGGGGTTAAATAGTACCATCATTGCCACTACCATTTGTTCCATGGGTTTTTGTTGAGTAAAGGGCAAAGGTAATTCCTCTACTACCATTTGAATATGATTGGTGGGGACGATGGTAATAGTTAAACTTGCTTACACAATTTATTACCTCATGTTATTATAACCTTTGGAGGTAATCCAAGGGTTCTAAATGTATTGCCTACTCCTTGGCTACCCTTGCATCCTCCTCAGATGTAATGGAAGGATTAGGAGATACACGGGGTGACAATACTTGGGATTAGACTATTGTCTTTAACTCTTGTAGGCAAATCATGGTTATCAAAAACTACTTGTTTGAAGTATTTTTTTGCCCCGTCCTCATGTCATGTTTCTGCCACCCCGTCCTCCCTAGTACCTTTAGTTACCTTTTATGTCATCCCTTCTCCTTGTTCCACATCCTCCATCGCCTCTAAAGATGTTGCAACCTATGAATTAATGGGGTCAACAAGACTCATCTCCTCCACTTTGAGCCTTCCCACCTATGTGACAATACTACCATTTGACCCTCCTTGTACACCAAGGTTACCCCTTGTCCAACATTCAAGGAAGGAGGTACCATCTTTTTATTTCTTCCTCTTGTTTTTTATTTTCGGTTGTCTTTCATTGAATGGTCTTCTTGATTGCAAGGTGATAGTAGCCACATGTTACTATGGTCGTCTTGGTATTCATTGAACTAATAAATGACGTGCTACCATGGCGCTCCTCTCCTAGAAGGTAATTAATTACTGAAGGCACAAGGGACAATAGGATCTCAATCTCAATGTCATCCCCCTCTTTCCTTAATGCCTCATCTTCTAAAAGAAACCATTTCTTCAACCTAATATCCACCACTTGAGCAATTTCAAACTCCTTATGTTGAGTTCCCTCGAATCACTTACGCATGTCTTCTTGCAACCTTACTATAACCAACTCAACACAATTGACAATATTACCTTCTTTTGCCATTTAAAGAAGCGCAATGGTAGTAAAACAATAAGTTTGATGATTCTTCAATTGACTGACAACAAAGTTCCCACATGGAATGGTTAATGTCCAAGCATCTAATGTACCATCCACCCATTCATCATTAATCTTGACAAAAAGAGCACCATGAACTTAAAATGATCATGGACAATAGCCATCACTTCTAGAAATGGGGTATTTCCTCCAATTTGGGGATGTTTCATGGTTTCCACCACCACCATTTTGTTGATGAAGACCTTCTTGCCTTTAACCTTAATGGTTACCTTCCCCTCCTTTACCATCACCAACCCATGCAAAAAATTGGCCACTAAATCTACTTTCACTTGCACTCACGATATTTATCATTATGAAAAATTGTGTATGTTGAAACCACACTACCCTACAACTAAAACTCAAATAACAACTTATATACAACTATTGTGCAACTATTTCCTTAGAAATACGGTGTATTCATCATAATTACCACATTTAAAAATAAATTAGTTGTATTATAGTTGCAAGTGAGTTGAAAATGGGTCTTCTATACGGTAATTTATACACATCATACATACATATGTAGTCAACCATGTTTGACTTTTTAAGGAGTTGCATTGTAGTTGCATGTGACAAATACTTTAGAACTGTTGTAAATGTGCCATTAAAGCAACAACTATGTTGCAACTAGGTACATTGTACATACATGTGATCATGCCACATGTCTACATTTCCGTCACCCATTATGAAATATATTTACAACTAATTTTTTATTATGATTGTCATTGATACAAATAGTACAACCATTAGTGCGCCACTACTAAAGTACTACTATTCAACTATGTTATGATTATAATACAACTACTTATAACTTAATAAAAATGCATATTCATCAGTTATTTATATCTTCTATGTGTTTCATTTTGAGTGATTTAAAATGTTATGGGAATGTTATTTCAAGCTTTATAAATCATCTTTGAAATGTAAAGGAAAAGGAATACTGCAATAATAACAGGAAGAGAGTTTTCCAACTTACAAAACACATTTTTTGTTTTTTTTCTCTTTGGACCCCTTTTACTTTCAAACATCATAACTCTCCTTTTTTTATTCATTTAAAACAAGTTAAAGTGTTATAAGAGTGCCATCTAAAGTTCTACAAATCATCTTTGACCTTTAATAACAATAGAACAACATACAAGGATTTTTTAGGTGTTCATGAATTGGCCTTTATAGCATTAATGGTTTTTTTTTTTGAGTTTTTGACCTCCTCTACTTGGGGGGCAATAAATTTCTCAATTCTATTCCATTTTTGATGATTTTTAATGCCCTAGAGGTGCTAATAAAAGGGGTTCAAGTTTTGTTTGGATACCATAAATAATGGAACCCTTTCTTTGGATCTAGTTTGCCTCATGCATTTAAGTGTTATAGTTGCAACTCAATTACAATTCAATTGCAACTTAATCTACAACCAAAGAACAACTAAAATATTTAACCCATATGTCTTCAAATCCCATGTTATAAACTATATAAAAAAGGTTTGTTATCTCATATATTCAAATTAAAATATAAGTGCCATTTTGGGATGAGTTCAAAAAAGCTTAACATAAGGCAAAACATAAAATTACAAAATAAAATTTCATGGTTATTCTTTTGTTTATTTAGTATTTTGTTTTCCTACCTACTTACCTACTTATGTAAGTAAATAATTCCTATTTTTCTACCTAGGTAGGTAGGTAAATAGGTCTTAGGTAATTCTAGAAGAAAAACATGTATTTTCAACTAGTCTTTGTGACTAAATTTTAGTCGCAAAAGACATTTTGCAACTAAAATCCTTTTAGTTGCCTAAGACAAGTCGCATGTGATAAACTAGTCACAAATCACAAAAGGTATTGTATAAAAGAAAAAGTCAACAAATACATTTCATCCTCAATGATTATTGATGAATGTGCTTTCTAGAAATGCAAGAAGAATTCCATTTGCAACCAACATGTGCCACATGTTAGACTTTTGACATAACCCTAAATCGCCATTTCTTTTAATCACAAAAATTACATGAACTAAACACTAAAATCACATTCCATTTCAAAACATCCATATACCCCATCAATGTCTAAATAATCAAAATGAATGTGCAAGTAGTTTCAAAATTCCAAATGCCCACACAATGCATTTCCCCATCCATATTATAGCATTTCAATAAAAATTTTAATCACCTGCATTTGTAGACAATCATCAATAGTTAGCAATAATTAATATTCCTTGGTAAAAAATCAATATGTCCATTGCCAAATGCTTGTAATCCACATGATTTCACAATTCATGACTAATTGACATTCATTAAAAGATAGTATTTTGTGAACTTCATTAGTCCAAAAAATTTCATTGACAATCACAAAATACATTTGTAAGCCATTATTAATCCAAACTTGTGTTCATCAATACTCATTAACCAATTGTCCATTGCAACTCTCATAAAACTTTATAAGTCATCATCGATCACTAAAGGTTAAAAAATATTCAAAGTCCCACTTGTTAGTTTTCATAAATCACCAAATGTCCATTGCAATTCCCAACATACATTTGTTAGTCCTCATCAATGACCAAATGTCTATATTATAATTCTCATAGGGTGCAAATGGACAATTATCATTGGCACCCCTTAGATGACTACTTTTGGCGGAATATTCTTGAAAGATTTTTTTTAAATCTTCAAAAAAACACTACAAGAAATCATGGTTTTTCAAAATGTTCAACTTAATTAAAGTGTCCACATTGACCAAAAGGATGTTCATTTTGATTAAAGGCATAGGGTATAAAAGACAGATGGTTTTTTTGGTTGGTTTTTTTTATTGAAATGACCATTTTAACCAAATGTTAAATCATATACATCTAGTCAAGAAAACAATTTTTTTAAATGGTCCATCAAGATGCCCATGGTTTAGTCAAATCAGCCATATTGAATGGCCATATTTAGTTAAATTGGCCATATTAATTTGGTTAGCTAAACCTACTTGCTATGCCTATTAGGCTATCTACTTATCTACCATCTACCTACCTATGTCCTATTTACCTACCTACCTATTTACATACCATTTATCTACTTATGTCCTACCTACCTACTCACCTACCATCTACCTATTTGTCTTACTTACCTATTTCCTACTTACTTGCCTACCTTTCTACCTACCAACCATCTACCTACCTATTATCTACTTACCGACCTATTTATTTATCTATTTATTTACCTATTATTTACCTACCTACCTATCTATTTATTTAGCTACCTACCTATTATCTACTTACCTACCTATTTATTTATTTAATTATTTACCTATATCTACCTACCTACCTAATTATGAAAAAAATTGAAGTTCAAATGTTGTTATACACATTGACAAAAAACTTCATGGAAGTTCAAAGAAATATGTTAAATGCATTTGGTATCATATTGTATTACAAAGTGGTGGGGTGGTTTGATGGCTAAGACATCAATGTGGAGGCAAGGAAAAACAAGGTTCAATCCTATTTACCAACATATATTATATGGAGTATGTATATTCATAAATATACCTTGTATATGTGTGTAAATATATAATACCTAGGTGGGTTGTGGATAGGTAGGTAGGAGGCCATGGTGGGTAGGTAGGTAAGTACTTATTTTTATTTTTTATTTAAATTTTTATTTTTACAAATTAAATTTTTTTTAATTAAATTTTTTTGGCTACCCAATTTTTTGTCTAATTTGACTAGTCAAAAAGACAATTTTATGGTTAGTAAAATAAACCACCAATCAAGTTGGATGTGTTCAAATTGACTTGTCTAATATGACTAAATGGACAAACTGACCAAATGTCAAAATGATTGGTTTTCGGTTTAGTTTTCCAATCAAATAAACTGTGATTTCTTATAGTGAAATCTTTTAAAATATTTTTAAAAATTTTGTATTATTTTGTTAAGGTTTGTGTTAAAAATTTGTCACAAATATGTCATTTTCAAAGTTTTCCAAGTCCATTTACAAGTCCTTTTACTACTTAAAAACAATAATTACAAGTCTTTTTACACCACTTTTGAAGGTCCAAATATTAATGAAATAATTTCATATTTTGGACATTTATAGAATAAGATATTAGATTTGATAACGTGTAAAAATTTAAACCAATTTTCAAGTTAAATTTTTTAAAAATTGTTTTTGGTGTAAAAAACACAAAATTAAACAATGGTTACGACTATTTTTGACTCTTATTAGCATAATTGCACCCCATCATACACTTATAAGTCATCATTAGTCACTAAATGTTAAAAAATATTCACAATCCCACTTGTTAGTCTTCATAAAACACCAAATGTTCATTGCAACTCCCAACAAACATCTAATAGTCCTCACCAATGACAAAATGTCCACTACATCTCTCAATTGATAGTTGCAAGTCATCTTCAATCATTTAGTGTTCATGTACTCACATAAGACACTTGTTAATCTTCATGACTCACCAAATGTCCATTACAATTCCAAATAGACATGTTGTTGGTCCTCATCAATGACCAAATGTCCATTGCAACTTTCTTAAAACACTTGTAAATCATCATTAATCATTAAGTGTTCGAAAATACTCACAGTCCCACTTGTTAATCTTGATAAATCACCAATTGTTTATTATAACTTCCCTTAAACATTTGATAGCCTTCATCAATGACAGAATGTCCAATGTAACTTTTAATTGAGACTTGTAAGTCATCGTGATTATATTAAGTGTTCACGAGTATTCACATCAAACACTTGTTGGTCTGCATGCCTCACCAAACACTAGTAGAAATCAGCCAAAATGTAACCACTCCATTTACGATTACATATGACTTGTAGTTGTTTGCGACTAAATTTGGGAATACTTGCAACTACACGACCAACTTTCAACTATTTTGGTCATTTTCTTAACTATGATGCAACTATTAAAAATTTCATCCTATTGGTTGCATCAATTTTAAATTTATTTTCATCCATTATTAGGTTGATATGTCCCATTAGTTGCAATAGTCACCAAATTAGTTGCATCCTAAAGGTATTCTGCAATGACATAGGGGTGTATTTTAATGTATGTACTAAAATTATATATATATAATATGCATACGTATGTATATTATTCATATAATGAATCTCAAAATTAATATTTGGACTTTGAATTTTTTATTCAAATCTGAAAATTGATATTTCAACTCTGAAAACTGTTATTTTAATTTTTTTTTAAAATATTAGAATTTGAAATGTGATATTTGAATTTGAAAATGATTATTTCAATTGTTTAAACTAGTACTTGAATTTGAAAATCTTGATCTGAATATGATATTTTCATTTTAAATTCAAAAAAACTTATTTGATCTAAAAATTGATTTTGAATTTTAAATTAATATTTTGGAATCCAAAAATTAGTATTTCAATTCAGAAAATTATTAATTGATTAAAAAATAAACATTTTGATTTTGAATATTTTTATATGAATATGAAAATTTATATTTCAGCTCTGAAAATTTTGCATTT